>ERZ1649853.193-NODE-193-length-26459-cov-4.932321_pt1 | contig 26459 bp, 23 predicted proteins | sample MGYA00575353_ERZ1649853 | MGnify/ENA primary metagenome ERZ1649853 (study PRJEB40853, sample SAMN11349654) | freshwater sediment metagenome | isolation source: river sediment | host: Sediment | place: India: Okhla Barrage, New Delhi | collected 2017-02-21 ...
ACCTGACCCCGCAGCCGGCCAATGACCTGGCCATGTGGGTGGACGATGCCCTGGGGGATGACGTGCTGGCCGAGAGGCTGGCCGCCGTGGACACCTTCCAGTTCACCAGCCTGCAGGCCCTGCGCGAGCGTCACGTGTCCATCATAGAGGAGGAGTTGGCCCGGGGAGGCAGCCTGAGGGAATCGGCGCCGGGCGACGAGTTCCATTTCGTCAAGTCCCTGAGCGTGATCATCCGGGCCCCGTACGAAGCCAGCGACCTGAGGGAGTTCGTGGAGTGCCTGCGCAAGCTGAGCCCGGGGTCGCTGTACTTCCACATCTTCGAGTCGAGGCTGCGGCTGGGGAGGGGCCTCAACGATTTCTCGGCCTGGCTGGCCGGCAGCCTGGACGAGCCCGAGCTGGCCGAGAAGATCGCGCGGCTCGATCCCTACACGCACTCCCTGGAGGGGCTCAGGACGACCCTGACGGACCTGATAGAGAAGGAGATGGGTGAAGCTAGCCGATTATGAGCCCATAGTGGGCCGGAGTGTCATAGAGGAGCTGCGGCTGCTGGCCTCGAAGATGGCCGGCCGGGAGGTCCAGAACATCAACTCGACCTTCGTGGGCGGCGGCGTGGCCGAGATCCTCAACCGCATGGTGCCCATCCTACAGGAGCTGGGGGTGGACGCCCGGTGGACCGTGATCAAGGGCAGCCCGGCGTTCTTCGAGGTGACCAAGAAGCTCCACAATGCGTTGCACGGGCGCCCGGAGGACGTCTCCGACGAGGACTTTGACCTGTTCCTGGACATCAACCGCCGGAACATGGCGGAGATGGACTTCCACGGGCAGACCATGTTCGTCCATGATCCCCAGCCCTGTGCTCTGGTCGAGAGAAAGGGGGACGCCGGCGGGAAGTGGATCTGGAGGTGCCACATCGACGTCTCCAGTCCGGACGAGCGGGTGTGGCGGTTCCTGGAGCGCTACGTGGTCCGGTACGATGCCACCGTCTTCTCCGCGCCGGCCTTCTCCCGGCCGCTGCCGGTGCGGCAGTTCCTCATCTCACCGTCGATAGACCCGCTGAGCGACAAGAACAAGGAGCTTACCAGCCGCGAGATCGACTCCGCCATGGCCGGGATGGGCATCCCCCGGGACAAGCCCATTGTCACCCAGGTCTCCCGGTTCGACTACATGAAGGACCCGGTGGGCGTGATCCGGGCCTTCGAGCAGGTGAGGAGGTCCATCGACTGCCGCCTGGTCCTGATCGGCGGAGGGGCCACCGATGACCCGGAGGGCGAGAAGGTCCTGGCCCAGGTCAGGGAGGCGGCCGGCGGCCGGGTGGACATCCACATCGTGGCCGGCCAGACCAGGTCCGATATCGAGATCAACGCCCTGCAGCGCGCGTCGGCCGTCATTGTGCAGAAGTCCCTCAGGGAGGGCTTCGCGCTCACCGTGGCCGAGGCCCTGTGGAAGGCCCGGCCGGTAGTGGCTTCCGACGTGGGGGGCATACCGCTGCAGGTGAGGCACAGGCTCACCGGACTGCTGTCGCATGGCATTGATGGGACGGCCTATGCCGTCCGCCAGCTGCTGTCGAACCCGGACTACGCCCGCTGGCTGGCGGAGAACGGCAGGGAGCATGTCAGGCACAACTTCCTGATCACCAGGCATGTGCGGGACTACCTGCTGCTCTTTCTGGCGCTGGACCATACGGAGGATGTGATTCACCTGTAGCCGTCCGCCGGGCGCGGGCCCGGGCTGGCGGGTCGGACTGCAGGAAACCGGCAGGGACCGAAGGAGGTCGAAGATGTGGACGAGGGAAAGCCTGCACGAGCTTGCAGCGGGAGAGCTGCGGGACTACCACTTCGTGGTGGTATCCAACCGGGAGCCCTACATCCATAGCCATGCCCTGGGCACGATACATTGTGACATGCCGCCCAGCGGTCTCACGGCGGCGCTGGACCCTGTGATGCGGGCCTGTGGAGGGACCTGGGTGGCGCACGGCAGCGGCAATGCGGACCGAGAGACGGTGGATGCCAACGACCGGGTCGGGGTCCCGCCCGAAGATCCCCGTTACACCATCAGGCGGGTCTGGCTTTCGAAGGAGGAGGAGGACGGTTACTACTACGGCGTATCGAACGACGCGCTCTGGCCGTTGTGCCACATAGCCTACACCCGGCCGACCTTCAATGATGACGAGTGGAAGGTATACCGGGCGGTGAACGAGCGTTTCGCGCGGGCGGTGCTCCAGGAGGTGGGCGGCGGCCAGGCCTTTGTCTTCGTCCAGGACTACCACCTGACGCTGCTGCCGCGCATACTGCGCGAGGCCAATCCCAACCTGGTGGTGGCCCAGTTCTGGCACATCCCGTGGCCCAACCGGGAGGCCTTCCGCGTCTGCCCCTGGCAGAACGAGATCCTGGAGGGACTGCTGGGCAACCACCTGCTGGGTTTCCACATACGCTATCACTGCAACAACTTCCTGGAGACCGTGGACCGCTCCATCGAGGCCAGGGTGGACTATGACCGGTACGAGGTCATACGGGGTGGGAAGAAGACCGAGGTGAAGCCCTTCCCCATCAGCATCGACTTCGAGGAGGTGTCGGCCAGGGCCCGGGAGCCCGGGGTGGAGGCCGAGATGGAGCGGCTCCGGAAGAGCCTGGAGCTTGACGACTGGATCATCGGCATGGGGCTGGACCGGATTGACTACACCAAGGGCATACCGGACAGGCTGCGGGCCATCGACCGGTTCCTGGAACGGAACCCGGAGTACAGGGGCAGGCTGGTCTTCATACAGACCGGCGTCCCCAGCCGCGTCCACGTGCCGGCCTACCGCAGGATCAACGACGAGATAGACACCCTCATCGAGGAGACCAACTGGAAGTATGAGACCGGCCACTGGAGGCCCATCATTGACCTGCGCGGTCCCCTTTCACCGCTGACGGTGATGGCGCTGCGGCGCCTGTCCCACTTCGCCATAGTCAGCTCCCTGCACGACGGCATGAACCTGGTGGCCAAGGAGTTCGTCGCCAGCTCGGTGGACGAGGACAAGGTCCTCATCCTCAGCGAGTTCACCGGGGCGGCCAGGGAGCTGACCGATGCGCTGCTGGTGAACCCCTATGCGGCCGACGAGGTGGCCGAGGCCATCAAGGCGGCCGTGGAGATGCCGCTGGAGGAGAGGCAGCGGCGCATGCGGCGGATGCGGGCCGTGGTCCAGGAGAACAACGTCTACAAATGGGCGGCCGATATCGTGGCCAAGATGGTCAAGATCGGGTCGGGGGGCTAGGTGGAGCACCTTTTCTCCGTGTGGCCGGAGATGGCGGAGCGCGTCAGGGGCGCCGGCCGGGTGGTGTTGCTGACGGACTTCGACGGGACCCTGTCCCACATTGCCGGCCGGCCGGAGGAGGCGGTACTGCCGGACGACACCAGGCAGGGGATCGAGGCGCTCTCCTCCGACCCGAGGGTGGGGGTGGCGGTGATCAGCGGCCGGGCCCTGGACGACATCAAAGAGAAGGTGGACCTCCCGGGCATCACCTATGCCGGCAACCACGGCATTGAGATAGAGGGGCCGTCACTGAGGTTCGTCTATCCCCCGGCGCAGGCGGCAAAGCCGGTCATGCGCCGGCTGCACTCGGCCCTGGGCCGGGCGCTGTCCGGCATCGACGGGGTCGTCCTGGAGGACAAGGGGATTACGCTCTCCGTGCACTACCGCCTGGTTGCCCGGGAGCGGGTGGGTGAGGTGAAGAGGATATGTGAGGAGGCGGTAGACGGGCCCCGGTCCAGGGGCCAGGTCAGGACCACCGGGGGGAAGATGGTCTACGAGATACGGCCGGGCGTGGTCTGGGACAAGGAGGACGCCGTGGTGCTGCTGCTCGCCTCCTGGACCCCCTCAGGGGAGGCGGCCGGCCTGACCTTCTTCCTGGGCGACGACCTGACGGACGAAGGCGGGTTCAGGGCGGTGAACGCCCGCGGCGGGGTCTCGGTGTTCGTCGGCAGGCCCGGCCGGGACACGGCGGCCCGTTTCTTTCTAAGGTCACCGGGGGAGGTGCCGGGCTTCCTGCGCCGCCTGGCTGCGGCGCTGTAGCCGGCCGGTCCGGCAGGCCGCGATGTGCGAGGGCGGTTGCTCGGTAATGGTATAATGTAAAATTGTTCAGAACCAGTCATCGTGGCTTAGAGCGTATAGGAGGGCCGCGAATGGCGGGTCAAGTCTGGGGGGATGACCATCGTGGCCAACCATTGTTGTGCATGATTTGACACGAAGTTCGTTTGATGGCAACATTTACGCAATAGTGTGTCCGGCTTTTGGGGGCGGTGAAGCCATGTGGGAGGAGTTGCGGGCCGCAAGGGTAACCGGGTGCCTCGAACGACTAATGCGGCAGGGGGAGCGCGGCAGACACGAGACGCTTTCTTAGTGCGACCTGAGCTGGGGACGTTGAACCGCTATCTGCATCTGGTCACTTGGGTAGCGGGGAGCCAATAGTGAAACCGACCGTGAGAGGTCGGTTGTTTGCTTTCTTGGGGGATTTACTGGCCGATCATGAGAATCATCTTCGATATCGGACACCCGGCGCAGGTCCACCTCTTCAGGAACGCGGTGTGGCAGCTGCAGCGCGACGGGCACGAAGTCGCCGTAACGTGCAGCGACAAGGATGTCACCATCGGTCTACTCAGGGGGTACGGGGTGCCCTACCACGTCATCGGCAGGTCTCGAAGGGGCGTGGCCAAGCTGTTTCTGGAGATGCTGGCCAGGGACTGGAGGCTGCTGCGGTTTGCCCTGTCTTTCAAGCCGGACGTTATGGTCGGCGGGCCCGGCAACGTGACCGCCCCGACGGTGGGCCGGTTGCTGCGGAAGCCCTCCGTCGTGTTCGACGACACCGAACACTCGAGGTATGAGCACCTCCTGATGGACCGGCTGGCCACGATCATATGCACGCCGGCCTGCTACAAGAAGGAGCTGGGGAGGCCACAACTCCGGTATGACGGATACCCGCCGCTGGCGTACCTGCATCCCCGGTACTTCAGGCCGGACCCAGCGGTGCTGTCGGGGCTGGGCCTTGGTGAAGGCGAGAAACTGGTGGTGATGCGTTTCGTGGCCTTTCAGGCTTCACACGACGTGGCGACCACCGGCTTCTCTCCGGCGGCGAAGCTGAAGCTGGTCGAGGGCCTGGAGAAGCACGGAAGAGTGATCATCACGTCGGAATCGCCGTTGCCGGAATCTCTGAGGAAGTACCAGCTGAGAGTGTCTCCGGAACAGCTGCATTCCGTTCTCTCCTATGCTGACCTCTATGTCGGCGACGGCGGAACGACGGCTGTCGAGGCAGCTCTCCTGGGAACGCCGTCCGTGCACTGCATCCGGGTGGTGCGCCAGGGCAGGGTCCTGTCTGCCGCGGACATCCACGGCAGCTTCTGGGACCTGCAGAACAGGTACCGGCTGCTGTACACGTTCACGGATGAAGAGCAGGCCATAGGAAAGGCAGGGGAGTTGCTGGGCCTGACTGATGCCAAGAAGATCTGGAAAGGCAGGGTAGAGAACTTGCTGGCGAACAGCACGGATGTCACGTCATTCATCACCTGGGTCATACGCCAATCTCCTTCCGGGCTGCAGCACATCCGGGGTCAAGTGTCTGTTCGAGAGAGGCTCACCGATGCTTACTAGAAGCTATGACGTGGCGGAAGCGGTGGTGCTCCCGATGACCAGGGATGTGGCCCAGGAGGCTGTGGGCCCCATCCTGGAGGTGTACCACAGAACGAAACTGGAGACCTGGAAAGACTGGGAAGCGGCCAACGTGATGATGGACCTGCCGCACAAGTGGGAGTTCAGCCTGCTGCTACTTCACGACCACTCGCCCGTGGGGTTTCTGATCGCCTCCGTGTACGGGGCGGAGACCGTGCACATCCACCAGATGGCGGTGCTGGGCGACTACCAGGGAATCGGCGGCGGCAAGAGTCTGCTGACAAGGCTGATCCAGCTGGCCGATGAGAAGGGGATGAGGGACATCACCCTGGAGACGCGGCCCGGCACAGAGGCGGCGCAAGGGCTCTACGCGTCGATGGGCTTCGAGGTCATCCAGGACGCCGCCGACCTGAACGCGTACCTGATCAACAAGGGGAAGCTGTGGCGGGATGACGGCTACTACCCCATTGTCCGGGAAGGCGTCAAGGTGTGGAGCAAAGAGCTCAGGAAGAAGAGAGTGACTGCCAGGGCCCTGTTCATCAGCCCTCACACTGATGATGTCGAATTGGGTGCTGGCGGCACGGTCGCCCGGTTCGTGGCCAGCCACGAGGTGCACGTGGCTGCCTTCAGCGATGCCTGGGATGCACAGCCGGAGAGCCTCCCCGAGAACACGCTCCTGGGCGAGATGAGGCAAGCCATGGAAGTGCTCGGCGTTGGCGGAGACCGGGTGCACGTGCTAAAGTTCAGGACCAGGCATTTCCAGTCGGCCAGGCAGAGGGTCCTCGATGAGATGATCAGGATCCGGGACCGCGTGCGGCCGGACTTCGTCTTCGCCCCTTCCACGAGAGACAGCCATCAGGACCATCAGGTGGTGATCAATGAGGTCCTGAGGGCGTTCAAGGGGTCCCGCACCACCATCCTGGGCTATGAGCTGCCCTGGAACAACCTGTCATTTGAGACCACCGGCTTCGTGGCCCTGGACGAGGAGCACATCAACAAGAAGCTGGCCGCCCTGTCCCAGTACCGGTCGCAGCAGCACCGGAGATATCTCAACGAGGAGTTCATAAGGGGGCTGGCCAGTGTCAGGGGTACCCAGATAGGCAGCAAGTACGCCGAGGCATTCGAGGTAATGAGGGTGATGCTCTGAGAGGCCGACAGAAGTGAGTAGAGTAGTAGCCATCCATCAGCCGAACTACCTGCCCTGGATCGGATACTTCTACAAGATCGCGCACTGCGACGTCTTCGTCTTCCTGGACAACGTCCAGTATGAGAAACGAGGCTTCACCAACAGGAACAGGATCAAGACGTCCCAGGGGCCCGGCTGGCTCACCATTGCCGTGTTGACCCGCCGCTGCTACTATCAGGCGGTCAAAGATGTCAGGATCGCCGATGGCGATTTCTGGCACCAGCGACAGGCGGCCAGTCTGACCCACTGCTACGCGCGGTCCCCGTACTTCGCGGAGTATGCCCAGAACTTCAGGGACATCTATGGCAGGCCGTGGGAGTATCTGGCGGACCTCAACCAGGTCTTGGTGAAGGACATCTGCCGGATGCTGGGCATCGGCAGCGTGGAGTTCCGGCGGGCGTCCGAGCTGAACGTGTCCGGCGCCAAGAGCGAACTCATGGCCCAGATCTGCCGGGAGGTCGGTGGGGACACCTACATCTCCCCCAGCGTGGGCGGCAGCAGGGGCTACATGGAGCTAGAGCCATTTGAGAAGCGCGGCGTCGAGGTCCGCTACTTCGATTTCGTCCACCCCGTGTACCAGCAGCTCTGGGGCGATTTCTGCCCCAACATGTCCGTGGTGGACCTGCTCTTCAATGAAGGCGGCCGAAGCCTGGACATCCTGAACGGGTGCCCCTGAAGAACACCCCCCTTGATGTGCCCGCATGGAGTAGAAGAGGATGACGGTGTACTCGAAGATTACACAGCACGTGGTCTACCCCCTTGGCGATGCCGTCCTGCGCACGAACGTGATGAAGTACATGGACGCTCTGGAGAGGTCCCAGTGGTGGTCCCTGGACGAGCTGGTGGAGATGCAGAACACCAAGCTGCGCGCGCTGGTGGCCCATGCCTATCGGAACGTGCCCTACTATCGCCGCGTTATGGACGAGAGAGGCCTATCGGTGGCGGAAATCCGGACAGTCGATGACCTGCCCAGGCTGCCGGTGCTGACCAAAGACCTGGTTCGCCAGAACTACGCTGATCTGAAGGCGCGGGGTTTCCGGAGATGGCATCCGTCCCTGGAGACATCGTCCGGGTCGACGGGGAAACCCCTGCAGTACTATACGACGATGGACGCCCGTTCCATCGGCTGGGCGGCCACCTTCCGCAGCTGGAAATGGGCCGGATACCGGCTGGGGGACAAGAGAGTCACCATGGCGGCCTCCGCCCTTCTTCCGGAGCGCCCTTCCGTGGCGCAGCGATTGCGCTGGTTTGCCGAGCGCAACGTCCCCCTGTCGGCGGTGCACCTCACCCGGGAAACGATGGCCTCCCACGCCCGGAGGATCGAGCAGTACCGGCCCCGGTTCATAAGGGGATACCCCACGGCCCTGTACCTGTTTGCCGATTACCTCAGGAGCCAGGGCAGATGCCTGCAGGGCGTGAAGGCGGCTTTCACCACGGCGGAGATGCTGCCGTTGAGCTACCGGCGTACCATCGAGAACCAGTTCGGGTGTCAGGTGCAAGACCAGTACGGCTGTATAGAAGGAGCCGCCAAGGCCATTGAGTGCGCCAGCCATCAGGGCTATCATATCGCGGCCGAGCTGACGAAAATGGAGATGGTGGACTCCGACGGGAAGGCGGCCGGGCCCGGAAAGCCGGCGGACATCCTGGCCACCGACCTGCACAACTACGCCATGCCCTTCATCAGGTACGCGGTCGGCGACCGGGCGGTGCTCAGCGAGAGCCGGTGCTCATGCGGGCGCGGGCTGCCCGTGATCAAGTCCCTGGAGGGCAGGACCACTGACGTCATACGGTTCGACAATGGGGTGGCGCTGTCCGGGGTGGCGATCACCGGGATATTCAGTTTCTGCCAGGTCAAGCAGTTCCAGGTGGTGCAGACAGCCGGCAGCAGGCTGCTGGTCAAAGTGGTCAAGGGCGACGGCTACACGCAGACCGACACGGACCTCTACACCGGACTGCTGCGCTCTCACGCCGGCCAGGACGTGGAGATTGCCGTTGAGTATGTCGATGACATCCCCACCACGAAGGCCGGCAAGCACAGGTTCGTCATATCGAGTCCAGCGGCGTAGAGGTATGATGCCGGCGGAGAATGACGTCAAGCTCCTGGCTGTCGGCGACATCATGCTCGGCGAAGGTCCTCTCGACCTGGGTCGCGGGGCGGCCTCTGCCATCCGGAAAGAGGGGCCCGACTATCCCTTCGCTCTGGTCGGCGACTGCCTCAGAAGCGGGGACGTCGTCTTCGGGAATGTGGAGGCGGTGCTTTCCACGCGCGGTGTCCGGAAAGGCCGCGTCCGCTCCCTGGTATTGCGGGGAGACCCGCAGGCTGCGGCAGGGCTGAAACGCGCCGGCTTCAACGTGGTCTCGCTGGCCAACAACCACGCCCTGGAGCACGGACCTGAGGCCCTGGAGGAAACCAAGAGCGCTCTGTCGGCGCAGGGCATCGCCTTTGTGGGGATCGGGGGCAGCCGCGAGGCGGCCAGGACGCCCCTGGTCTTGACTCCCGGGGGACTGCGCCTGGCGGTTCTGGCCTACTGTCTGGTGGATGACGAGACTGCGTACCTCAGCGTTGACGACCCCGGAGACATCTGCGGCGATGTGGCCCGGGCCCGAAACGACGCTGACCTGGTGATAGTCTCCCTTCACTGGGGGCACGAATACATCCACCGGCCATCACCCGGGCAGGTGCGGCTGGCGCATGAGATTATCGACTCCGGCTGTGCGGTCATACTGGGACACCATCCTCACGTGCTTCAGGGCCTGGAGGACTACCACGGAGGGTTGATAGCCTACAGCCTGGGGAATTTTGTGTTCGACATGCCGGGACCCGACACCAGGGAAAGCGTCATCCTGCGGACCGGCCTGTCCAGGGCCGGCGTAACGGGTTGGGAAGCCATTCCGGTGCGCATCAACCAGATGTCCCGGCCCGAGATCCTGTCCGGCCGCCAGCGCGACGAGGCGCTGGGCCGCCTGCGCCAGTGGAGCGCATCCATCGACTCGCCGGGTGCCGGAGACCCGGGGGCCCGGGAGAAGGCATACCTGGAGGAAGTCGCGGCTTGCCGGAGCACGCAACGCCGCAAGGTCAAGAGGCATTTCCTGCGGACCTTTCTGCAGCATCCTTCCCGGTATTCGCTTCAGGTAGGCATGGACTACGCGGCGCGGAGGACACGGCGGGCCTGATGAAGATCCTGGTGGGCATGAAGCTCAGCGATACCGCCGTGGGCGCTCACCTGTGGCCCATCTCGCAGGCAGCGGGTGTGGACCGGATACTGGTGGTCCGCAATACGCCCGGACCTCCCTTGCCCAAAGTGGAGTACCATTGCCCGCCCGGGGCGCTGGCCAGGATCGATGCCGTGGCGGCCGTCTACCGGCTGTGGCTGATGGCCCGTCTCTCGCTGTCGCAGAAGCCCGACTACGTGCACTCCTACCTGCTGTTCCCGCACGGGGTCATAGCCTACATCGCCGCCAGGCTGACCGGGCGGCGGGTCGGCACCTCCCTGCTGGCGGGCCCCGTTGAGCTCTACGTCCTGGGAGGCCACCTGAACGTGGACCCTGAAGGCCGTCTGCCGGTGCTGGGCAGGCTCCTGCTGCATGTTCTGAAGAGCTGCGCGGCAGTCACGGTGACCGGGTCGGTCACCAAAGGCTTCCTGGTGGCCCACGGTGTGAAGGAGGACAGGGTCTTCCTCCTTCATCATGCGGTGTCCGCGGAGCAGTTCCGCCCCATGGACATCCCCCGCCGCTACGACATCGTCTCGGTGGGGAGGCTGGCGGCCGTGAAACGCGTGGACGTGATCCTGAGGGCGGCCGCGGCGGTCAGAAAGACCCGCCCGGACCTCAAGGTGGCCATAGTGGGAGACGGCCCCTGCCGGGGCGATCTGGAGAGGCTGGCCGGCGATCTGGGAATGGGGGCATCAGTCGACTTCCTGGGGCAGCGCACGGACGTGGCCACCTGGTACAACAGCGGAAGGGTCTTCGTCCTCACCTCGGAGCGCGAGGGATTCCCCTTCGCGCTCATCGAAGCCATGATGTGCGGGACGCCGTGCGTCACCTCCGACTGTGGGGACATAGTGGACGTGGTCCGGAACGGCGAGAACGCGCTGCTGGTCCAGGAGCATGATGACGTTGACGGATTCGCCAGGGCCATCGACCGGCTGCTGGGGGACGAGGAGCTTCGAGCGAGGCTGGCGGGCAATGCCATGGCCACGGTGCGGGACATGGGCACGGACCGGGTGACCGCCGACTGGGAGGCCATACTCCCCAGGGCCGCCGGGCCGGGCAGGCAGCACCAGGGCGAGCGGACAGGCTGGCCGCCCGTCAAGCCCTGATCTTCCCGTGGGGATAGCGCCTTCGGGCGCTGACCATGGCCAGGCCCCCCTGGGCCAGCCCATTGACCATCTGGAAGGCGGTGGGACAGGGGTCGCTCATCCAGATATTCGTCCTCACGTCCCTTCCCGGGGCAAAGAAGGACTTCAGGTTGCTGAACGAACGATCGCAGAGCAGGACCTTCAGCTCACCAGGGAAGACCCATCGGTACTTGAGGTACGAGTAGCTCCCCGTGCTCTTGACCCGTTTCCCCTGTGCCAGCTCCAGCAGCATCCCCGGCACATTCACCCCGGCCTCTATTGTCAGGTCCAGGGACCCCCACAGCTTGGGGTTTATCTCGATCAACCTGTAGTCTCCGGCCAGACTGTCGTACTTGAACTCGGCCATGATCGGGCCATGCCACCGCAGGGCATCGCACAGCCTCCGGCCGTATTCGAAGAGCCGCCCGTCGAAGCAGGACTCGGCCACGGCGCTGGGGCCGCCGGTGATGGGGAACTCCTTGATCCGCCGGTGCATGAAGTGGGCCGCCAGCGTGCCGTGATCGTAGATCCCGTAGAACCCGCACCCGAACCCCCTGACATACTCCTGGGCGATGGCCCCGGTGCCGCCCTGCTTCACCACCTCGGCGTAGTGCCATTCAATCTCTCGTCTGTCGTTGCAGTATCTCACCAGGTCCCCCCGGGGGTGGTTGGCCTTCAGCACCACGGGGTAAGCGTTGATGGCGTCGAGACTGCCGGCGTCGGTCAGGCGGTAGGTCCTGGGGATAGGGACTCCGGTGGAGGCGGCGAGGCGCATGGCCCGGTCCCTGTCATAGGCCACCTGCATCGGTTCCCAGTCGGCGATGGCCACCCCCGTGAGCTTCTCGAAGTCGGCCTTGCGCCTGGACACGGCCAGGCAGCTCTGCAGGCCCACGGGAATCAGCGCCGCATACTTGTCCCCGGCCAGCATGCCCAGCAGCTCTGCGGCGTACGCATCCAGGTCGGAGGCCGCAGTTCGAACCCTGATGGTCCGGCCGCAGAACCGGGAATAGGAGGCCAGGGTCAGCCCCCTCGGCTGGTGGCTGACGACGTCGATCCTGTGCTCGCGGCCCAGGGCCCTGAGAACGGCCAGGGTATTCTTGTTTGCCCCGTCGGTCACCAGCAGCCTGGTGCTCATGTCGGCGGCTTCTGGTGTCCGCTGCCCGAGAACCAGCGGTAGATCTCGTCCGCAGAGGTCAACCAGCCGTTCCTGGCGCCACAGTAGTCCAGCATGGATTCGTACAGCGCCGCGTATTTCTGCCGGGCAGGGTTGTCCCAGGCGGCGTTGTGCCAGTCTACGGTCAGGACGCCATGGCACGTCTCCACCCGGCCAATGAGGTCTTTCATCCGGCTGAAGCCGGTGTCCAGATTGGCGCCCTGGAACAGGGTGGCGTCCATGACCGCCATCGGTATCTCGACTATGTCGATCTCCCGGCCGCTGTCGCGGTTCACGGGCCGGAAGGGATGGCACATGCCGTTTCTGAAGCCGATGCCGTCGTGGTACCCGAAGGTCGTGTCGTATTTAAATCCAGCCTGTGACAGCAGCTCCCAGGTGTTCGGGACCCGGAAACGAAGGAAGTGATTGCGGCACCCGATTATCTCTCTGCCGAGGGCCTGCTCCAGCCTCTGCTTCTCGGCAGCCAGGCCGGGCATGTTGTCAAAGGAGTAGTATCCGGTGTGCAGGCCGACGTCCCACCCGTTCTCCACGATATGTCTCAGCTCCGGCTGGAGGTCCTCGATCCGGTACCGGAAGCGATGGACATCCCGCTCGGTAGCCATGAAGTAGAAGGTCGACCGGGCGTGGTACCGGCTCTCCAGGGCCATGATCCGCCTGAAGTTGAGGTAGGGAGACGGCCATCTGCGGTTCAGCTTCCACAGGACCTGGCGGGCCATCTGGCTGAAGTTGAAGGCCCTGGCGCAGTAGAGGGAAGACAGCGCAATGTGCGTCAGCGGGGGATAGATGTCATCCACATCGTGGGTGAGGCACAGGGCAAACGCTTTGCCGTCCGGGTACGTCGGGCGGTAGCCGCGTTCGACCAGAAGCCGCGACACCACCGGGTCCAGGATGTCCTGGTTGGCGCACAAAGCGCGGGCGAACCGTCCCCGCTCGTCGAGCCCGGCCGCGGCGTACTCTTCCTTCCTGGTGAAGAGGTCGTAGGCCTCTGTGTCAGGCTGCAGGCTGCCGGATGGCGGCAACATCGATGATATACCTCCTGGCCTCGCGCAGGTCGATCACCACGCGGCGTATTCTACACCTCCGGCCCGGGGCCGTGTACCCTCCTGACCAGCCCTTTCAGGAGGTCCAGCTGCTCCTTCCCCAGGAAGAACCGGACATATACTGCGGCGAACAGGACCAGGAAGATGGCCAGGCAGGCGTAGGGGCTGGTCACCCGGGACAAGGCGTAACAGCCGCCGCCGAGGAGGAGGATGAAGACCGTGACCGTGCAGAGCCAGCCCCAGCGCATCCTTATGCCGACCAGCCTCTGGGTGGCATAGAGCTGCAGCACGGTCCCCAGGACCAGGGCGGCGGAGGTGGCGGCCGCCGCGCCCTCGATGCCCAGGTGCGGAATCAGGAGGGCGTTGAGCAGTATGTTCGCCGCCCAACTGGTGGCGCTGAGGAGGAAGATGACCCTCACGTAGGCCGTGCTGGAGAGGGCTGAGCCGATGGAGGCCCAGACGGCCATGAAGGCGCTGCCTACCAGGAGGATGCGGAGGGAATCGGCCGCGGGCAGGAACTCGTCGGGGAAGATGATCCTCAGGAGGTCCGGGGCCAGCATGATGGCGGCGAAGGCCACCGGCATGATGAAGCCCACCGTCAGCACCAGGGTGTCGTTCACCATCTTCTCGATGCCCGGCCGGTCCCCCTTTCCCCACAGCGTGGCTATGGCCGGCCCGGTGATCATCTGCATGGCCTGGGATGGGAGCAGGACTGCCTGCGACAGGGTCACGGCGGCGGCGTACACTCCGACGTCGACGTCCTTCATGAAGAACCCTATCATGACGCTGTCGGTATAGCTCTGCATCAGCCCGATGCCGTTGGCCAGGACCACGAAGCCGCCGAAGCCGAGGAGCAGCCGGGAGGCAGCCAGGAAGGATGATAGTTCGGGCCTGGCCAGGGACTGCCGCACGGTCCACAGTGAGAAGAGGCCCAGGATGACCACCGGCAGCACCAGGCCCCAGGCGGCCCCGGTCAGCCCGTGTCCCAGCAGCACCAGCGTTATGGTGATGCCCACCATGAGCACGTTCTGGGATATGTTGATGATGGCGAAGAGGCGCATCTGCCGGAGGCCGTTGAGGAAGCCCAGGGTGGCCTTCTCCACCGCTATGAAGGGGAAGGCGATTGACACGATGCGCAGCAGCCCGGCCAGCTCGGGCATGTGGAAGAATCGATTGGCGATGGCTGGGGCGGCGGCGTAGAACACCAGTGCGATGATGCAGCCGAGGAAGAAGGACTCGATGACCCCGCTGGTCAGCAGGCCGCGGGTCCGCGGTACGTCCTCCCGGAGCTCGGCGACGTACTTGGTGAGGGCGGCGCCGATGCCGAAGGCGCCGAACAGCATGCCGAGGGAGTAGACCGTGAACGAGAGGGTGTACAGCCCCAGTTTGCTGTCGCCGAGATAGCTGCCTATGAAGACGCGGAGGACGAAATGCACCAGTGCGGATATCGCCAGGCTGGCGAAGGAGAAGCCGACGTCTCGGGCGAAGCGCCTCATTCCCTCATACATCCGGACGCCTGCAGGCAGGCCCTCTCCTGCCGAGGTGCCTCTGACATGGTACCACTTACCCGGTCGGAGTGGCTACGATGTTGAATATCGCCCGCGCTGATTGACACCGTAACCGGCGGCCCGTGTACAATAGAGCCCGCTGATGGGAGCGTGCTTGAGCCTGAAGCCCCCGGTGGGGTCCGTGCTGCGGAAGATACGGGCCCTGCCTCTAGTGGCCCGGAGCGGCCTGTTCTTTCGCTGGCTGCAGGGCTTCTGGTCGGAGGCCGTCACCAGGATCCAGGCGACAGCCAGCGCGGATTCCCTGGTAGTCCTGGCCATGGCCACCTGCTTCCTTTGCGACACGGCCTGCAGCACCGCCCTCGAAGTGCTCACCGAGCGGTTCATTGCCCCCGTCTGGCAAAGGCTGAGGGACAGCCGCCGGGCCAGAAGCGCGAATCTGCCAGGCAGAGTCCGCAGCCTCAGGCAGCTGCTCAGCAGCTCTTCTCGCTGCGAGAAGAACTCCCGTCCCTTCCGTTCCGTTCACATCTCGCACAACCCTCCACCCCCGGTACCATCACTTTCCCCCCACTGCATCTAACAGAATAGGGCAGCCCCATTCCACCCGCATTCCGTGCCGGTCCGGCGTGACACATTGCGCTGCAGCACAGTTCCCGGCAGGGGGCTCAGACCACGGCCTCTCCCGCGCGCGGCGCGGAGAGGCACGGGGTGGGGTGAGGCCAGAAACGTGATGGAGGTACAACTCTAATGAGAAGATGGTTGATCAAGGCGTGCCTGGTATCGATAGTGTTGGCTCTGTTCCTCGGCGCTGTCTCCCTGGTGCCGATGCCGGCGGTCCGGGCTGCGGCAGCGGCATCCGCCTACGGATGCCCGGCGACCCTGGACGGGAGCCCCATTGGCGGCGGCTCCGGCTACCTGAAAACGGTCTCCCCGAGCCAGGCCCAGTACGTGGTGAGCACCGGGGCCCAGCTGAAATCGGCCCTGGCGGCGGCGGTGGCGGGGCAGACAGTGTATGTGGCCGACGGGGCCACCATAACCATTGACTCCAGCAACTGGTATGGCTCCTACCGGGGGCGCTACTATGGGTGCTATGTCAAAGCGGGGGTGACACTGGCCGGCGGCAGGGGCCGGGCCGGCGTCACCGGTGGGACCATCAAGATCTCGTCCAGCCTGTACCCCAAGAACAGCGGGGGGTACGTGGCCGTGGGCTGCGGCACCGGGGCCGACGTTTGCGGGTTGACCATAGTGGGCGTACAGGACGGGACCACCGGGGGGTCTCTGTGGGCCGGTATCTGGACCGGGGTCGATTCCGAGATCCACAACAACGAGATCCACGGCTTCGGCTACGCCGGCGTGATGGTGTACCGGAGCATCACCGGTGTCTGGATTCACCACAACTACATCCACCACTGCCAGCAGGAGGGCTATGGCTACACCGTCGGCGTGGCCGGAAAGGACATCTATACCGGAGCCTCGGCCCTGGTGGAGGGCAACAAGATAGACTACGCCCGCCACTTCATATCCGGCGAAAAGGGAAGGACCAGCTACGTCTTCCGGTACAACCAGCTCGGAGCGCATTGCACCAACAGCCAGATTGACGTTCACGGGCAGAACGACGAGTATCCCAAGTACGGCGCCAAGGACGGCGCGGAGTACATCTACCCTGCCGGCGAGGACGTGGAGATATACAACAACACCTCGCTCTGCACCGACCACGTCTTCGTGGGCATCAGGGGCATCCCCTACAGCGCCGGCTTCATATCTGTTCACCACAACTGGACCTACCTGGCCTCGACCTACCGCTGGAGCCACATCAACCAGGACGGCACCCGGTTCCTGCTGGGCCCCATTGCCCAGTACATGGATGCCTTGCCGGGCTACCGGTACTCGGCCCCCCAAGGCGGGGCGTTCGTGCGCATGGAGATGCATGACAACTGGTACGGGACCGCGGCGCCCCCTGCCGGTGGCGGCACCGCCAATCAGGCGCCGTTGACGCCCGTGGCGCCGGCGGGCACGGTGAGCGGAAAGACGGGTACCTCCTACACCTACTCCGTGAAGACCACCGATCCCGACGGGGACAAGGTGACCTGCACTATTGACTGGGGTGATGGGACCAGCGCCACCACGGCGCAGTTCAGCTCCGGGGCCACCGCTTCCTCCAGCCATGCCTGGACGCAGCCCGGCACCTTCGCCGTCCGGGTCAAGGCCACGGACGCCAGCGGCGGCGTCTCGGCGTGGTCGCCTTCGCTCGCGGTAACTATCGCCGGCACCGGGTCCGGGACCACCGGCGTCCCGCCGGTTCCCACGCCGCTGTCGCCGGCCAACGGCACTGTCGTCTACAGCACCAGGTGCCCCCTTGACTGGAGCACGGTGACGTACACCAGCGCCGTCAGCTACCGGCTCCAGGTGGACAACAACGCCGACTTCTCCTCGCTGATGGTCAACAAGACCCTGACCGGGTCGTACTACAACCTGTCCTCCATGCCCGACGGGGTCTTCTACTGGAGGGTCAGGTCGGTGGACGGGGCCGGCAACGCCAGTGCCTGGACCGCAGGGTGGAGCTTCACCATCAAGTGACGCCGAGGGCGTCCCCTCAAAGTATGCAAAGAGGGTGGGCACAGATTGCCCACCCTCATTCTATCCTGGCGAATCCGGCCGGCGGCGCGGCTAGAACATCTGAACGGGTATGGTGTGACCGCCCGACTTCCGGGTGGTCTTGGCGTCCTGTGCCGGGCCCGGTCCGGGCTTCTGCTGCTTGCGGTCTTCCTCTGCCGTCGTCAATTCGTCCTTCCGGCCCTGGAATGCCGCCGCAGGCGAAACGCTGTTGCTGGCCATTGTGGTTCCCCTCTGCCCCGCAGGCTGTCTGCCCCGACCCGCGGCTGCGACAACGGTCGATACGATGACTACAGAATACTATCGCAAAGTCAGGGTGTCAATCACTTTCAGGAACAGCCCTCCACCGGATGATGCCGCCGGGGGGCCAATCCTGTTCGCCCCCCGGCGGCGTTAATGGTAACATTCTGAGTGCAGGCCGGACCCTGGGATAGGGAGAATGGAGCAACACAGCCTGAAGACCAGCCTCGTGAGCCGCGCTGTCCGCCTTGTCAGGCCGGAGATCCTGGTGGCCGGGCTGTGCTTTCTGCTGCCGGACCTGATCGACAAGCCTCTGTGGTTGCTGGGGGTGATCCCGGACGGGAGGTACATGGGGCACACCCTGCTCATGGTGCTGGTGGTGGCGTTCGTCTTCGCCACGGTGAAGTGGACCTATGGCCTGCTGGCCCTCTGCGCCTCGATGACGCACCTGTTCTTCGATACCAGCGGCCGGAGCTACAACCCGTGGTTCTATCCCTTCCGGCACTATGACTTCACCCCGTATGACTACCATTTTGTCTTAACTCTGGACAATCTGCTGCTCACGGCGCTGGAGCTGCTGGCGGTCCTGGGGGCGCTGATGGCGATATGGGCCCTGCTCTGGGTGGTGGCTCAGCTTCTTCAGGGGCATTCCGGAACTCGGTCGGCTGGCGGCGAAGGCATGCCGGTGAGTGATCCGCCACCGGCGCACGGCGGCGCTCTGTGCTGGACCGCCAGGATGGCGGGGACGCTGCTCTCCGCGTCGGCCGTGGCGGTCCTTCTGGCCGGCAAGGCCAGGTATGACTCGGCCTGGCCCACCGTCCCCGCCGCCTTGTGCGTGGTGGCCCTCACCGTGTGCCCCTCCCTGGCCGCCTGGCGGTCGCACCGCACCGGCGGCGCTTTCTGCCTCGTCGTCTGCCTGGCCTATGCTCTGCTGGCCTATCAAGTGGTCGAGGAGGCCGACCGGCCCTGGGCTGTGGTCCTGTTTCTGGCGGCCTGGGCCGCTGCCGCCGCCCTGCACCTGGTATCATCATGGAGAGAGCCGCGGACCGGCGGAGGGCCTTTGACAATGCCGCGCTCTCGTGGCTAGAATACCGGTTACAATGCGGGCGGCAGCCGGGACTTGTCGGGTGGGGTGAGGGATGCTTCTGGGCAGGCGGCGCAGGGCGCCGGGGTTCAAGCAAGGGGAGACGGTCAGGGTGAAGACCCCGGAGGCCATTTCCCGGTCCGTGGGCGCCAGCTGCAAGCTCGATGGCCTGGTCTTCATGGACCAGATGTGGGGCTACTGCGGTCAGACCTTTCCCGTGCAGAGGGTCGTCGACAGCTTCTTCAATGAGCACCTGAAGAGGAGTATCAGGCCCCGCGCCCCCCTGTACGTGTTGGACCACCTGGTTTGCGATGGGGCCGCCGGCGAGTTTGCTTTCAAGTGCGACCACGGCTGCTTCCTGCTGTGGCATGAGGACTGGTTGGAGAAGGCCGCGTAGCCCGGCCGGCTAGAGCGGACCAGGGTCGGAGCCACAAGATGAAGTGTCAGCTGGAATGCATCGGCGAGATCGGAGAGAAGAACTCCCGGGTGAGCGACAGGTGGCAGTACCTGATCAGGAAGAAGAGATGGTACTGGAAGCTGCTCTCCCAGCGGCTGCGGCCGGCGGGCGGCGCGGCCCCTGTCCCTCAGGGGGACCAGCCTCCGATTGAGGCGGGGGACATGGTCAGGGTGCGCTCTGAGGCCGACATCCGGCTGACCCTGGACCGGCAGAGGAAGACCAGGGGATGCACATTCCAGAAGGAGATGTTCAACTGCTGCGGCCAGGAATACCGGGTCTTCAAGAGGGTGGACCGCTTCTACGATGAGGCCAAGCAGAAGATGTGCAAGTGCCGCGGCATCTATCTTCTGGAGGGGGCCTGCTGCAACGGCCGGACCGCCTATCTGCGCCCCTGCGGCCGGAACTGCTTCTACTTCTGGCAGTCTGCCTGGCTGGAGAAGGTCTGACCCTAGCTGTCCCGCGGCCTCATCATCCGGGCCCTGCGCCAGAGCACACCGGCCACTGTAGCGGCGATGAGCACGGCCGCTCCCCCGATGATGACGCCCAGCACCCACCACCGGAATACGGGTGTCCGGGCCGCGGCGCCTTCCGGGTTTTCGCTGTCCGGAGAGCCCGGATCGGGGGTGGAGGGTGTGGGATTGTCCCCCACGGTTACGGAATCCCCGGTCCAGGTGGCCGCGATCTCCACTCCCTGGTTGGTGTTGAGGAAACCGTTGGAGAGGTCCAGGCTGCTGGCGCCGGCGGCGGAGTCAGCGGCATGGAAGTGCAGGACCGCCAGGCTGCCGGGGCCGCTGACGCCGGGAAAGCCGGGGACATTCACAATGATGCGGCAGGTCCCGGCGCTCATCTTGTTCCAGATGTCGACCGGGATTTCGGTCGCCCCCATCTGACCCGCCGTCACGTCCTCCAGCTCGACCAGCGATTCGTCGAAGGAAACGTCGAACTGGCCGGCGTCGAAGGCGGCCACGTCACTGATATTGATGCTGACGGTGAAGTCGCTGTTTGCGGCCACGGCGGCAGGGGCGTCGAGCTCGACGCTGGGGATGCCCTCCGCCATCGCCGGAGCGCAGCCGGCCGGACACAGGGCCAGCGCCCCCGCCAGCAACCCTGCCAGTGCAGCTCTGTTCATGCTCTCCATTCCCCTCGCAGCGACGGCTGTCAGCTGAGGCCGGCGATGATCCTCTCTATCCTGGTGATGTCGGCCGTATTGACCAGGCCGTCACCATTGGCATCGGCGCCGGCGGTGGCGGCCTCCAGGCCCACGATTATCCTCTCCACCGCGGTCATGTCGGCGGAGTTCACCACGCCATCGGCGTTGGCGTCCCCGTCCTCCGAGGTCACGTGGATGCTCAGGGACTTGGAGGCCGAGAGGTAGCCGTCGGTCACCTGGACGGTGAAGGCGAAATCGCCGGCCGTCGTCGGCGTGCCCGAGATGACTCCGGAGCCGTTGAGGGAGAGGCCCTCCGGCAGGCTGCCTGACACGATGGACCAGGCGTAGCTGCCGTTTCCGCCGGTGGCCGCCAGGGCAGCTGAGTACGCTGCCCCCGCCTCTGCGTCAGGCGCCGCGGTGGTGCTGATGACCAGCGCGTCGCACACGGCCACCGAATCCCCGGTCCACGTAGCCGGTATCTGCGTTGCCAGGTTGTTGTTCAGGAAACCGTTGGAGAGGCTGATGGAGCTGCCTCCGGTGGCGGAGCTCGCCGCCTGGAAGTGCAGGACCGCCAGGGTGCCCGAGCCGGTCACGCCGGGAACCCCGGGCACATTGACAATCACACGGCAGGTCCCGGCGCTCATCGGGTTCCACAGATCGACCGGGATCTCGGTGGCCCCGATCTGACCGTCCGTAACATCCTGGAGCTGGACCAGGGACGGATCGAAGGCAACGTCAAACTGCCCGGCGTCGAGGGCCGAAACGTCAGCGATGTCGACGCTCACGGTGAAACTGCTGGCTTCCACCACCTCTGCCGGGGCATCGACGCTGACGGCGGTGGCGGCGGCTTCCACCGCGCTGCCGCCATGCAGTCCCACGGCCCCTGCGAGCAGCCCGATGATGCCCATCAGGGCCATGTTCCTTCGAGTTCCGAGCGCCGTCTTCATAGTGCTCCTTTCCCTGGCTGCGATTTGGGACTACAGGCCGGCAATGGCCCTCTCTATGCTGGTTATGTCAGCGACGTTGACCGTGCCGTCGCCGTTGGCATCGGCGCCGGGAGTGACGCCCTCCAGGCCGACGATGATCCTCTCCAGGCAGGTGATGTCAGCGGCATTGACCACCCCGTCACCGTTGGCGTCCGGGAAGACCGCCTGGCTCACCGTTATGGTTATGTCCTCCGAGTCCACCAGATCGCCGTCAGAGACCTGGAAGCGAATGCCGGCATAGACGCCCGCCTGGCCCTCTCCCGGGGTCCACGAGAAGGCCCGGGTCGCCGGGTTGAAGGTGGCTCCCGAGGGCAGGTTGGAGGCGGAATACGTCAGGGTGTCGCCGTCCGCATCGGTGGCGGCAATGGTGAAGGCCAGTGTCTCCCGCTCGGCCACCGCCCTGTGGCCCACCGCGGCCAGCACGGGCGCCCGATTCGCTGACGGCGGGGCCGTCGGGCCCGCCCAGTTGTCGTGCTGCTCCATGCGGGCGTAGGGCCGTGTCGCCTGGGTGCCTATGTTGGACAGGTACATGTAGCCCGTTATGTACTCCAGGTGCTGCGTCACATTGGTGTTTCCGGTGCCCACCCACCAGTTATGGTGGACGCTGACGCTCTCGTGGGGAAGCCCCCTGATGCAGCAGAACTCGTTGTAGCCGTTGGTGATGGTGCAGAGGGAGGTGTTGTTGTATACCTCGATTCTCACGCCGGCGGGGTAGATGTACGTGCCGCCGTCCATCTGGAGATAGGCGCCGCCGTCATCGCACTGCCCGTGAACGTCGCACTGCCACTCAAAGGCGGCATTGGCCTCCAGGCGGTTGTACCGGAAGGTGTAGCTGGTCCCCCCTCTGGAGGCGGAGATGCAGTGCCGCCCGTAATCGATGATGTTGCCCTCGACAATGGCCGAGGCGCTGTGGGAGATGTCCGGGGAGCTGACGCCGACGGGGTAGCCGTAGCCCGTGCCCCGGCAGTGGTGTATGTAGCTGTGGTGTATCCAGAAGTCGACCACATCGACGTAGCCGCCGTAGCACAGCGTCCCGCAGTAGCCAAAGCCGTGGATCTCGCAGTTGGCGATCTCCGAACCGGAAGCGCCCTCTACCCCGATCCACAGGTTGCCGCCCTCTACTGAGTCCTGAGGGCCATCGATGTGGAGCCCGGTGACCCTGGCCCCGGCGCCGAGGGCTATGAGATTGAAGACGCTGGTATTGTAGAAGCCGGAGGCGAGGCGTATGGTCCCCTCGCTGGCGCGGCCTCTGCCGCCGGCGAGCGTTACCCCGGGCGGGACGTAGAACCCGGTGCGCTCCCCTTTGAAGGGAGGTCTGTGGTCGGTGGTGATGGCGTAGTCGTTCAAGACTATGGTGGCCCCGTCCGCCACGTAGACGGTTTCGCCCGCGGCGGCCGTCGCCAGGGCGGTCTTCAGAGCGGCGGCGGTGCTGACGACGTACTGGGCCTCGCCGGGCTCAACGGTGTCCAGGTAGCCGTTACCGCCCCCGATGGGGCTGCCGTACAGCAGGTCGGGGCACCCGTACTGGGGAATGCCGGAGTCTGCCTGCAGCGGTGCCGGCTGGCCGCCGATGGCGGCCAGGCTGGCCAGGATGGAAACGAGTGACAGGACGATCAGTGCGGGTGTCTTCATTGGCCGTTGCTTCGGGGAGGGACCGGGAGTGCTGCCAGGTTATCACGGAGGGCTCTCATCGGCGTCACAACAGAAGCTCCCGCCATCACAGAATATGATCTTATCTGCGGACCGGCGGGCCGGGCACCCTCTCAAGTGGCGGTCCGGGACCGCGCGGCGGCGGCGGCCGGGCCCGGCGCGTTGGTTGGGTTCACCATCGTTGTGGTAGAATGGCGTCCATCGACATAGCCATGGACGAGACTGTTCTGCATGTACGCATCGGGGCGAAGGGCGCTTAGGCGGGCAGGCGCATGATGGCCAGGGCCGCCGCCAGGTACGAGCTGCTTCTCATCAACCTCTGGTCACTGGTCTTGATACTCATTGTCTCACTCGTCGATGCCTGGCCGGCTCGCGTGGTCCTGGGTCTGCCGTTCCTGCTGTTCTTCCCGGGCTACGTACTGGTGGCCAGCCTCCTGCCCAGGAGAAGCGATCTCGAGGCCGGGGAGCGGCTGGCCCTTTCCGTGGGCCTCTCCGTCATCATCACGTCCGGCATGGGGCTCATCCTGTCCGTGGCCTGGGAGATCCGCCTGTACCCCATCCTGGTGGGCCTCACCGCCTTCGTCGCGGTGCTCTCTGTTGTGGGCTGGTACCGCCGGCGGAAGGTCGCGGAGGAGGACTGGCCGGTCTCCATTCTCAGCCTCCTGCTGGGTGACAGGGGGCCTCACAACGTGCTGGAGTCCATCCTGTCCGTCCTTCTGGTGCTGGCGGTGGTGGGTGGCGGCGCCACTCTGGCCTACGCCGTGGTCAACCCGAGGGCCGGAGAGGCTTTCACCGAGTTCTACCTGCTGGGGGCGGAAGACCTCCCCGGGGAGCTGGCTGCCGGCGAGCATCTGACCGTAACCATGGGGATAGTCAACCATGAGCGCGAAGTGATGACCTACACCATAGAGCCGCTGATGGGCCAGTACTCACTGCCGCCGATCGGCCCGATCGCACTGGGCGACGGCGAGAAGTGGGAAGGCGAGGTCACCGTGGTGCCGGCGCAGCCCTCGGCGCGCACCCGGTTGACGGAGCCGGTGGCGGTCCCGGTGGGCGAAGGCGCCGCCCCGGTGACGGCCCTGAAGGTGGAATCGGCCCTGGCCCTTGAGGCCGGAGACCGCATCCTGATCGGCGAAGAGGTGGCCCTGGTGCAATCGATCGAGGGGAACACCGTGATGCTGGAAGCGGGTGCCCGGGCGGACCACCCGTCAGGCGAAGGGGTGGTCGAGCTGCAGAGGGCTGAGTTCCGGCTGTTTGAGAATCGGGGGGTGGGCGACGGGGGCGCCACATCACTCGGGCTGTGGGTGGGCAAGGACCGGTTGTGCGCCAGAGTGCGCCATGAGGGACCGGACCCCGCCGGCTACCAGATCGACGTCCGGGTGTCCGGAGGCCAGGGGGGAGGACCGGTGGCGGTGTCCGCCACCGGTCCCGCGGACCAGCCGGCCGGGGAGGTATGGGCGCCGGAGCTGGTCTATCCCTTCTCCGAGATGAACGAAGTCAGGTTGACCCTCCATTCCGGCGACCAGGTGCTCTACGAGGCGTCCGAACCCGCACCCTACCCCAGCGTCTACGTGTGGCTGGCGGTCACCTGAGCCATCACTGTCACTTCCCTGATGCCCCGGAGCTGCCATTGACGCGCGCTGTCAGGCGCTGCACGGCGTCCAGAGAGCGGTTGATGGCGGTTTTCAGAGGAACGGAGAGCGTGTCTTCCACCGTGTAGTGGATGATGAAGCAGGCCGTGATCATGGCCAGGACGGTGCCCCAGAGAAGCACATGGGCGTTGAGCTCCGGATAGGCCACGTTGAAGACCATGAACCCGATATTGGCGTGGAGCAGGTATAGCGGATACGATACCGCCCCGATCGTGGTCCACCTCCGGTTTCCCAGGAAACTGGTGGCCTTGAGCGAGATCAGGACCATGACCAGGTAGTAGCCGGTGACGATGGCCCCGACCACGACATCGTTCATGTCCGTGCTGTAGTGCTGTTCGAACTCCGGCAGGTTCTTGATGCACTGGTAGAGCGCCAGTCCCCACGACAGCAGCAGGGCGCTGGCCCTGGCGTCGGAGATGCCTTTCGACCAGACCAGATAGAGCAGCGCGCCCGCGATGAAGAACGTCGAGTGGCTGACCACCAGCAGATCGCGCAGCACATTGAGGAACAGGTGGTCTGTGGGCACGACGACAAGGACAATGCTGGCCACCAGCCACAGGGCCAGGAGCTGCTCCGCCAGGTGCGTCTTCCGGAAGAGAATCACCACGGCCACCAGCGCGTAGAACCGCAGCTCCACGAAGAGGTACCAGTACACTCCGTCTATGGGGGCCACGTCCACGTAGCCGCTCATCAGGGTCATGTTGACCAGGTACTGGCCCACGGTGGCCGAGAAGCGGGGTTCTCCGATGGCCACAATGGCTACGAAGGTGAGCGTGCAGCACACCCAGAACGCGGGGTAGAGCCGAACGGCCCTGGACACCACGAAGTCGCGCAGCGTGCGGCTCTGGATGGTCATCAAGGTGACAAACCCGCTGATCATGAAGAACAGCTCGGGGGAGTAGATGGCGTACTTCGCCACATTGGCCAGCGCGGGGTAGGGCATGACCGACAGGCCGTCCGCGGCGTAGCCCCGGAAGGAGTAGTGATAGATGACGATGGCCAGGGCGGTGACAAACCTGAGGAGATCGATCTCGGTGAGCCGGCTGGTCTTCATGTGCGGTCTCTATCGGCGGGTGAGTCCGGAGGCGGGTCACCGCCCGATGAACAGGATGTCCACCTTGCCGTTGGAGTAGATCCGGTCGGCCGTCGGGTCAGCCTCCAGCCTCTCGAAGTCAGCATCGACCCACCTTTCCAGGTCGCGCCAAACGGTCTGGTAGATCTCCCTGTCACCCCAGTTGATACTGAGGTACCGGGCGCCATCGTACTGCTCTGCGAGGGTAGAGTGGCTGCCGTAGCCGAAGTGGTCCTCGACCTGCGCCAGGCGGGGCAGATCCATCCTGGGATCGGTGGCCTCAACCCCCAGGATACCCTGGGAGAACCGGTCCGGCGGATTGACCACGTAGTAGGAAAGGACATCGGGGTCCTTTGTCTGCAGGTACCACGTCATTCCCGCCCAGTCCCGGTGGGTCACCTGCGTGTTGGGGCGGATGACGTACGGGGAATCATAGCGAGCGCTGAGGTTGATCACCATCACCATGACGACCAGGCCGCAGGCGACGACCCTGGCCAGGCCGCCGAACTGCATTCTCCTGGCGATCTCCCACAGGGCGACTCCCACCAGCGCGTCGCGACCATAATGGCTGGCCGGATAAATTATTCCACCGTTGCCCTCGCCGCCGATTACAGCGCCAACTTCCTTCATTTTTGCCACCACGTTCACCTCGCCAACCGCCGCTGCCGCGTA
>ERZ1649853.195-NODE-195-length-26230-cov-6.953123_pt1 | contig 26230 bp, 20 predicted proteins | sample MGYA00575353_ERZ1649853 | MGnify/ENA primary metagenome ERZ1649853 (study PRJEB40853, sample SAMN11349654) | freshwater sediment metagenome | isolation source: river sediment | host: Sediment | place: India: Okhla Barrage, New Delhi | collected 2017-02-21 ...
CAAGAAGGTCGACGGGCATGGAGTGCGCCGGATCGTCCGTGCGGGGTATGTCATCAAGAATTCGAATATTCCTGCTGCCGTTTCCGTCCTGTCTCACCCTCCCTTTAATGAATTCCAAAAAGGGCGTGTCCAGACCGGCGCTAATTTTATTCATGACGCCGTCCATATTGAGTGAGGCGAACACCGCCTCTGTGGGGACGGGATCGCAGGACCGATTCTCCGCCGCATGGCCCAAAGCTGCAGGAGTAGAGGGCCGATTGCGATTCTCCTTCTTCCGCGGAGTGGAAACGAGGAAATCCAATATGATAAAAAACGCATAGGCCGTCCAAAGGACTTCACCGGGCGCTGATGCAGGATAGGTAAACAGGTCCAGCAGCCAGACAAAGAACGCCATGATGACCGCAGCCTTCAGGTGTGAGGCGATCAGATAGCTGCCATAGCGCTGCGGATATTTGTGGACATACTTATCCGTAAAAAATACGGAAGGGAGCCATGCGGAAACGATCGCGATGGCAATCGAGCCAATGCGACCCTGACCGTGAATCGCAACGGCAGCCGCTGAAGATGATACCAGGAGAAGGAGTCCGAGGACTGCACGGATCCGGGTATTTTGAATGATGGAGACATGGCGTGCTATCTTAATCGGATTGCTCCGCAGGGCATCGAATCGCTGCTCGGGTGCAGACGTGTCTTGGCACACACTATTCATGAATATTCAGGTTGTCTACGTCTTATTTGCCTTGTTGTCTTTTGACAGCAATTTTTCGTACAGACGAATCATTTTAACCGCTTCCGCATCCCAATTGTACATACGCTCAACGGCAAGACGGCCGCGGTTTCCCATGGTTTCAGCTTCTTCGGGGTGCTCGAGAATCCAGCGCATTGCATCGGCAATGGCCTTGGGGTTCATGGGATCCACCAGCAGGCCGCACCCTGCGCCATCAATGATCTGCCGCCACAACGGAAAATCAGACGCAATAACAGGAAGACTGGAAGACATATACTCGAACATCTTGACGGGATAGCTGTCCACGTAGTTCCCGGTCGGGTGAAGAACGACCAATCCGGCCCTCACTTCACCCAGAATCCCGGCCACTCCCGCTCTCGAGACGTGTCCGTGATACCGCACCGCGACCCAGCCGGGGAGCGCGCGCAATGCACCTTCGAAATTGGACGGGCTGTACTCTCCGGCCAGGTCCAGTCGAATGCCATCGATGTCTTTCAACTGCTCCAGTGCCAGAATCATTTCAACGGCCCCGCGGATCTCCGCGATCCCTCCAATATAAGCAAAGCGTGGAGAACGCTGACCGTAAGGTGTTGAGTTCAACCGAGCCAGCTCCGTGCAAATTGGGAAGTTCTGCACGACGACGGTCTTATCTGCGGGAAACCGTTCAGCGATCTTGGGGGTTGCCGGAATGACCGCGTCCAGAGACCTCGCGGAAGCCCGCTCCAGTGCGCTGATCGCTATCATAACAGGGTATCGCATGATTTTCGGAATCCAGTGCTTGCTGATCGTTTGCTGCGGAACATCCTCATGCACATCGTAGATGACCGTGTATCCCATCCCCTTCAATAAAGTTCCCAGTGGTATGAGCTCGGGGTCGTGGAAATGAACGACGGCCGGCTTGACTCTGCTGATGGTGCGAAAAGCTCGCCAGGGCCCGACGAGCATGCGACCCAGGCGACCTCCGCGGGGACACCCCAGATCGTGAACCGAAACACCGCCGAACTCGTCATCGACGCTTCCCTTACCGTCTGCCACCATCAGGGTGACTTTGTGGGGCAAGTGCGACGCAAGCGTATTCGCTTCCTTGCCGACGATGCGAACATCGGTGCGGGGGTGGACGGTAGTCAGGTGAAGAATTGTTGCCATCGATCGCATCAGGAATATACTTTCAGCGTTTTTCCCAACAAGCGCGCCGCGATCGCTTGGATGTTCTTGAGCCATCGGTGTTGCCGGTCCCAGTTGGGAAAATCCGTGTAGTGTTGTGGAGCCGCGGCTATGAACCCGTCGAATTGCTGCCTTGTGATCTGCATCTTTTTGCAGAAGTAAACGATGTCATTTTCAAGTTCCTGGGGGTCGTACAGCGGTTCCTCCATTCTGCTCAGCGCCTCCTCCCGCGTCATTTGACCCGAAACGATCAGACTGGACAAATGAGGACGGCGCTTGTCATACCCGAATTTCGCCGGCAGGTAGTAGTTCTGGTACAGCTTCGTGAACAGAGATTCGCCATGCTTGCGGCCGTAAGCCCTCCAGCCGACCTTACGCTCCATTTCCTGGACCGCCGCGGCCTTGTTATACGGCATGTAGTTCAAGGGCCGTATCGTCCGCATCTTTTTCACAAGAGGGTACCACAGGTAATACTCGAAGAAGCTGATGGTGTTAAACGTAGCCAGCGGACGTTCTCCGTATCTGGCATGAATCGCCTTCAGGTTGATGGAGTCCATCGCACTGCCTAGCCACGTCTTGGGGAAGATGCTCTCCGTTGCGATGTTCCCGCCGCTCAGAATGTAGCGGATGCCGTTCCGAATCGCAAAATGGTAAAGGCTTGCAAAGAAAACATGATCCTGCGGAACATCCTGATTGGCGACGCCGGCACGGAGATAGGCGAGTTGCAGATCCCGCATCTCCTCCCAGTCCACGACGTGGGTGTGCAGGTGATAGCCGCAGTGCTTGACGATCTTCTCGATGTTGGCCACGGCCAGTTCGCTGTTCCACCCTGCGTCGACATGCACGACCAACGGCCTCAATCCCCATTCATGGACTTTCATCGCCATGTACGAGCTGTCAATACCGCCGCTCAGGCCGATAATGCAGTCGTATGTCCGGTTCTTTCCGAACGATCGGATCCGGTCGATGATAGCAGCCAGGCGCATTGCACCCTCTGCATTCGGAAGCCAGTACGGCCTTGTCACCTCCTCAAATTCGCTGCAGTGATTGCAGACACCGTTCGCATCGAACGAGATTTGCGGATCACTAGTATCCATCACGCAACGGGAGCAGATGCGATAGAAAGTCTTCATTGGTATCTCACCTTCGTGCAATCCTCATAAGGTGCTAACGGAAGACGATGACTTAAACACTGCGGGCTGTGCGGGGTCGCAGATCGAAGCCGGACGGTGCAATAAAATGATCGAGCAGCCAAGATAGCAGCAGGATCACGCCGAACCCGTGAGTCAACCAGACCACCGTGTAATCACTCGATATGAAAGCAAGGATCGCGAGACTAACCGCGGAGACACAGGGAAGAATCATGGCAGAGCCCAATCGCACATAGACGAGAAGGGCTACATCTAAAACCCAGATACCGATCATGGAGAAAAGAACCGATGCGAGCCCGAAATACCCGTAGTATGTGAAGAGATAACCGGCGCCGGCACTGGTCGATGCCACCGTTGTGTTCGTGTACGTAAGCCCTATCAGATTGGGGGCATTGATGGGCGCGATGCCAAGGATGGCGGCCAGTTTGGGTATGGCAGAGATTCCCCATGGGCTGTGCGTCTGAGCGTAATGAACGTAAAGCGAACCGGTGTCAAGCGGCATTATAAAGGCGCGCCGGGCGAGATACTCCAGGTATTCGAAGACGGTCCCAAGCCCCACCGCCTTGCCTTCCCTCAAAATGCTGAGCATGGTAGGGGGCAGCAAAAGGAAAATGATGAGGAGGCTTAATTTAAGAGGCTGGAATGGGAGTCCCTTGCTGAACACGAAGGCAATCGCGATCACGAGAATGAGGTTCACCGCAGATATCCTCGCTCCGGTCATGCTGACGGAAAACATTAAAAGAAACAGGAAAATGATGTGCAAGGAGAACTTGACGAAGTCTCGTTTTCTCCATCCTTTCAGCAATAGGACGCCCAACATGACGGCCAGCAGAGGGGCTACCGAGGAAACCATGAGGGAATATGCATATTGCAGCGTCTGGCTGTCCAGCAGTTTCAATGATTTTTCCCGGGCTTCCGCGGCCAGGGACGGCGTTGCAAAAATAGCATACAGTCCAGTGCTTTTGAAAGGAACGTATGCAAGATAGGCGGCGACCACGCAGGCCACCAGGGAGGTGGTAAAGACGACCGCCCTCATGCTCACAGCATTGTCCAGTAACCGCGGGTCCGTGATCTGGTTCCAGGCCGATTCCGCGCTGCGGCGATACGTGAAAACGGAGACCAGGAGACCCATGATCATGTATGCATGAACAAGCAGGGCGAAGGCATAGGGATCCGGCAGAAATTGTTCATAATAGCCCGAGTAAAGCGCCAATGGGCACTGGAAGAAAACATGGCTGAATGCAAGGAGCAGCATGCTGGGCTTTATGAACAGATAGCGATGGGTCACGAAAAGTCCGGCGATCCAGCAGGACGTTGCAAGGCAGAACGACACATTCATGATGACGTAGAACGTGATGCGTGTATCGAGAAGATTGAAAGTTTCGCTCATCGCTCAGGATGCGGTAAAAATGGACTGGAGCTCCTCCGGAGAAGGAACGTTGATGAGGACGGCGCGATGAGGGCCCTGAAAAACAAACATGGCTCCCGCCGCAGCGGCCGATGCCCCCGCCTCCTTGACCACGGCTCCCAGGTGCCCGATGCCGCCTGCCCCACCGATGGCAATCACCGGGATGCTGACCGCTGTCGCAACAGACTTGACCAATTTAAGATCATACCCTTCCATCGTGCCATCCCTGTCGATCGAATTAACAAGGAGCTCGCCAGCGCCCCGCGACTCCATTTCCATCGCATATTCAACTGGATGACGGCCTGTTTTCTGATTGCCAGATCGCGTCATCACCTCGTAGCTTCCCAGCAGACTCCGCTTGACGTCGATCGAAACGACGATGCTCTGGCTGCCGAACGAGTTTGCCCCCTGGGTGACGAGGCGGGGGTTCTCGAAGGCGGCTGTGTTCACGGCTATCTTTTCGAAACCAAGCTGAAAGATGGCTTTCATCTGGTCAAGATTCTTGATGCCGCCGCCATATCCGAGCGGCATGAAGCATTCGCTCGCAAAGTCACGCAGCAGACTCATATTGACGTCTTTCTGCATAGAGGTCGTGCCGATGTCGAGCACAAAGATTTCATCCACCTCTTTGTCATTGAATATTTTCAAAATATTGACAGGATCTCCAAGATAGACAGGATTCTTGAATCTTGTCGTCTTATAGAAGCCGTTTCCTTTGAGGAGCAGGCAGGGGATGACTCGGGTCCGAAGCATCGGGATTGTCACAAGGTTGCGAAATTACGCAGGAGTTGCATTCCGAAGCGATGGCTTTTCTCGGGATGAAATTGCGTGCCCATGATGTTTCCTTTCTTCACCGCCGCGGTGAATTCGTGGCCGTAAACACTCGTGGCCAAAATATCCTCTTCCCTCTCGCAGCAGACATGATACGAATGGACGAAATAGAAACGAGGAGTTTCTTCGAATTCCTTGAAAAGGGAGGACTGGTCGCGAGGGTTTACCTCATTCCAGCCCATGTGGGGCACCTTTAAAGACATCCCCTCCGTATGAAACTGGAACCGTCTCGTTTCGGCCGCAATCCATCCCAGACCGGGAAGCTGTCCCTCTTCGCTGCGGCTCGAGAGCAACTGCATCCCCAGGCATATTCCGAGTATGGGGCTCCGATCATCAACGACCTTCCTGTTCAGGGCAGGAATGAGGCTCCTTTCACGCAGGTTCATCATCCCCTGATCAAAGGCACCGACACCCGGCAAAATGAGTTTTTCCGCTTTCTGGATTGTCTCAGGAGCGGCGGATACGGTGGCCTGACATCCCACCTTTTTCAACATGTTGACAATGGATCCCACGTTCCCCATTCCGTAATCGACAACAACGATCATGGAACTACGCTCCGGTCTTTTCGACGGTCTTTCTTCCATAGCAAAACGAGATAGGCAAACACCAGCACTGAGAACACCACCGTGCTGACGGCGAACGACATCAGATCGGCGCTCACGGAACGGATCACTCCGGCAAGCAGGGATGAGGCAACGCCAAGACCCGCTATCGTCAGCAGCAGTCGAACCAACGCGCTGCGCTTGAAATCTGCAACGTGAAAAAGGGCAGCCAGCCAGTAGCAATAGTATATCGTCAAAACACCAGCCTGCAGGCACACGGCGACCAGGACATTTTCGAAATACAGCACACCGAATGCCAGCCCGATGACGGAAAGAGCGGAAAAAATGATCTCCAGCAAAAAAGCGAGCCGCTGTCTTCCCAGCGCGTCGAACGCCCGATCCAGCCAATTACTCAGGAGCAGCGGAATGGCAGGGACGGATAGAATGGCAGCATACAGGCCTGCTTCTCTCCACGGCTCGCCGAACAGTACCGCGAAAAGCGGTTGTGCATGAAAGAGAAAGATCACCCAGAATGGGACGATACAGACAGCTAGAACATGCAAAGCCCTGTTGACCGGCTGCTCGAGAAGCCGAAAGTCCGTGCTGGCGGCATGCTGGAAGAAAACCGGCCTGACTGCACTGCTCACAAGGCTGTTGGGGAGATTCACCAATCTGCTGGAAACGTTATAAAAACCGAGTCCGGACCGTTCCCCGGAGGAAGCGAACAGCAAATACACCAGCCGCTCGCGAATGGTCCCCGCCAGGGTGTATGGCGTCATGAATAGCGGATATGCCTTGTACTTGGCTAGGGCTGTCCTGATCCCCTGCAGGGAAAGTGCGCTCCGGATGAGCGTACCGTATCGAATGCAAATCAGAAACAGCATGAGCGAGGCGGCAACGAGCTGACCGACCAGCGTTCCGAGAATCAGGCCGGAGGCGGTTCGATTCCCCCACAGGGCCGCCGTAAACTGGCATCCGATAACTATAAGAGGTAGGGCGAACTGAGACAGGGAATACCAGGTGAACTCCCTTGTCCGGGTGCACCAGGCATTTACGGCTTGATAAACGCCCATACCGACGATCAGCGCTGGCACGCTCCAAAGCCAGCCATGAAGTTCAACATAAAAAGAATCGCCGAGTATCCAGAAACCGAGCCACGGGATGAGTAACCCGGTAGCGATTGCCGTCGCGCAGGCAATTCCCATGCAGCCGACCATGACATTTGCCGCCTCCTCGTGCGAGTCGGGTAGCACGATCGCCAATTCATATCTCAGGGTAGAAACGGATGACACAATAAGGACCATGCTCATAAGCAGCGCCCACCCCGCATAGGCCGCCGGCATATAGAGCCGGGTCAGCAGGGGGAGTGTCAGAGCGGTCAGCAACTGTGCCGCAAGAGAGCCGAGACCGACGGAAAAAATATGGCGGAAGAATCCGGAGCGGATGGCAACCTCATTGGGTCCGGTTTCAGGAGAGCGCTACCGGACAATCATTCGAGAGAATAGCCCGTAGAGCGGAACGGGCATGCGCCTGATGATATTCTTTGCGAGATCGTATCTTGGATCGTTGTGGTCGCGCTCGCTCATTTTCCCAAAATAGGAAACGTCCACGGGGCGCTTGTGGCCGAGCCACTTCATTTTGTACTGGATGAGGCTCTCCTGGAAAGGGGAGTCCGCACCGAAGTCGAAGAGAGCGAGGTTCTGCCCGATGCAGTATCGGATGACCTCGTGGATCATCAGGTCATTGGCCTTCAGCTTCACTCCCAGCTCGTTGCTGGCTGAATAAGCGTCGACTGCCGTGTGCCGGTTGTGAAGCAGGATCAGGGAGGCCACGATCTCGCCATCCTTGTATACACTAAACAGCTTCATCCTGGCGGGATGCATGTGCTGGAGATAGGCCTCAAACAGGCGGAATGGATAGACCGGCACTCCGAGTTCTTTTCTCCGGCCCGCAAAGAGGCGGTAAAACGCGTTGAGCGCCCCGGGCAGATCGTCCGTCTCAACGGTCCAGACCAACCCGTTGGCAAGGGCGTTCTTCACCTTGCCGCGAACTTTGAAATTGACCGCCTTCGGGAAGGTCTCAGGCGTATATTTCGACAGATCGACCGTGACGTTGATCAGGTGATGATAGCTCTCCAGTGAAGCGGTCGTGAAGTTTCTCCAGCAAAAAGCCTTGAGACCCCTTGTCCGCACGAGTTGCTTGGTCTCTTCGATGAGCCGCTGAAGGGCATCATCGTCCTCGTACAGGGGCCCCCCTTTGTCGCGCCAGGGAACGGATTCCAGAATGCCGTGCCGGTTCCACTGCGGGATGAACCCGACGACTTCCCCGGACGTGCGCATGGCAGCGAGACTGAGATTCTCGTAGTGAAAGACGTCGTCGATGACGCGGCCGAACTCCAGCGTATGGTAAGGAAGGGACCGGTCCTGCGTGCGATCGAGGTACTGCTGCAGGGCTTCGATTTCTGCAGGATTCAGTAATGTAATGGGTCTGACGCGGATCGGGTTCATTGACCGTGCCTCGCTTGTGCGGCCGCAGCCGGGTCGGCAGGCCGTTCCCCGTGGAAGAGCTCGCCGATGAGATGCCTGTACCCGGCGCCCCATCCGTAATCATCGCTGAATACATGCGGGTGCCAGATCACGGATCCCGTTCCATGGACGATCCGGATTTCATCCATCCAGCGCCGGATTTCCGCGCGCCTCTCCTCTTCGCCGAGAGGCTGGTAGTCGTATAGGTGCGAATCCATCAGGACCATCGGGAGAGAGGTGATGGACAGGGGCCTCTTGAGGCCGCCGTCAAGAGGATGGAAGCCGATGGCGGCGCCATTGCGAAATCCCGGTCGGTCGTTGAATCCCAGCGTGAAATCCGTTTCGAGCCCCGCCTTTTCCTGCGCCATCCAGGTCTGTGACCAGGAAAACCGGAGCCAGTGCTGTCGGCAGGTTTTGACATCATCCCGCAGGGTGTTCTTCAGGCGACGGCGCTCGTCGATAATGGACTGGGGATCGCTCCAGGTATTGAACGAAGCGTGCAGCCCGATCTCCCATCCCTTCGCATGCAGGCTGCGAAGGAGGTCTCGGAGAGCCCTTTCTTCCACATTGTAAGCGGGATCCATGAGGATTTCGATGGGCGAGCGCCGCCATCCCCCTCTGCCCCCGTAAAAGAGGAAATGGCTCTTCACGGCGGCGGCTTCCTCGATGCCGACGATCTCTTCGAAACACCAGTAACCGGCAGGGCATACTAAAAACCGCAGGGCGCCGCGAATGTCACGCGTCGCATCGAGCAGCCTTCCCCTCGAGATCGATCGCAGGGCGTTGAAGCCCCGAAAAGCGGCCTGCTTGACCCGCACAGCAGGGGCCTTTCGAACGGCATCCACGTCGTGAGTGAGAATGACTTCGGGCTCGGGTAGATCCCCGAACAGCCGCCGTTCATCCTCATTGGCAAGGGCGGCCGCCCAGCGCCGGAGAAAGAGGGCGATCCGGTTTACCCAGGCCCGGTTCCACAGGCGCGGGTCCCAGCCCCTGAGACGGAACGCGTAGGAGTGAATCGGGCCATGAGCCGCCTCGAATGCCCGTTCCGCCAGCCCCTGGAGATACCAGTGGATCACGCCGAACCAGTCCGTCCTCTCCCACGCGGAACCCTGACCCGCTGCGATGAATTGGGAAGGCACGAGGATCCCTCCGTCTGCCCCGCAGTCGGATGCCCAGGACGGCAGGCCGATCATTTCGACGGGCGGCGGAAGCCTCTCTTGTTGGTCGTCTGCAGCGCGCGGAATAGGCAGGCGGGCAATGATCTCGGGACTCCGGCTCCAGTATCGCGCCCGGGCCGCGCATTCCCGGGCCGCGGATTCATTCCTCATCTGGGCGGATCTATCCTTGGGCAAGATCAGATTCTTCCGTTTGCCGGCGGCATGTGGAGGGCATCAGCTCAGGGTCAGCTGGACACCGAGGCGATCCCGGGTTTGTCTCAACCAGGCTTCGAGAGAGAGAAGGGCCCAGATCCTGTGCGTCTGAATCTCATCCAGGGGCCGGACATGCTTCCGGCAGGATCCCAGGTAATTGTTCACGAGGCGTTCAAGAAACTGCGGGCGGAACAGGGCACACAACGGCGAGGAGAGGTCCAGCAGCCTTTCTTTCATCCATTCCTTCAGCTCGCCTCGAAGCCAGTGAGACAAAGGGGTGGGGAATCCCCGCTTGGGCTGCTGATACAGGATCTCGGGCAGAACCCCCTGCATGGCCTTCTTGGGGATGGCCTTCAGCACATCGGCGTGAAGCTTCACGGCCAGGGGGATGGAGAGGGCGGTATCCACCAATTCATTGTCGCACAGCGGGGTGCGGGACTCCAGCGAATGGGCCATGGAAATCTTGTCTTCGACGACGAAAAGCCCGGGCAGATAGGTCCGAAGATAAAGTGTCATCAGGCGCTGATAGGAGTCCGCTCCCTCGGCCGGGAATGCATTCATGGGGCCGTCCGGGCGAATGCCGTGCAACCGATCGTATACATCCGACTGAAGACCCTCTCGGAGCATTTTCTCCGGGAAAATGACAGGCAACGAGCAACTCGCGCGGCCTCCGCGGATTCGACCCAGCATAAAATAGACGAGATGCGGCCATTCGTTCTTCCGCACGTCCAGAAGCGAGCGAAAAAGACGTCCCTCGCGCTTCTGTTGCAGCAAATGCGGAAGCTTGAAGACCGGGTAGCCGGCGAAAAGCTCATCCCCCCCGTGACCGGTCAAGATGACTTTGTATTTCCTGGAGACCTCCTTGGCGACGATGTACTGGGAGAAGGACCCCATGCCCATGCGGGGCTCATCGAGTGCGAACAGGATATCGTCCATGTGGCGGACGAGATCCCCGGCCGCGATCTCGACAACGTGATGTTCGGAGCCGATGCGCGTGGCAACGGCTTGGGCCCCCCCCGTTTCGTCGTACCAGCCTCCCGTGCTGAAGGCGCCCGTGTACGTGGCCAGAGGGCGCCTCATCTGATGACTGGCCAGTGTACAAACCGTCGAGGAATCAAAGCCGCTGCTCAGGTATGCAGAGACGGCAACGTCGCTCATGAGGTGACGCTTGACGGCCCTCTCGGCCACCTCCCGATAACGACGGCAGGCATCGAGGAAACCGATGTTCCCGTTTTCCTGAAAAACGGGCTTCCAGTAGTCGTGTTTCCGCAACTTACCGCTTTCCCAGATCAGGAATTGCCCCGGCTCAACCATATTGACGCCATGATGCAGCGTTGCCTGCCCGAAGGTGTTTTCGTATGTCAGATACTGCGCGAGTCCCTCGGGATCGATTCCTGTTGCGATCTCGCGACATACGAGCAGCGCCTTGATCTCCGAGGCGAACGCCAGTCTGCCGGGCGACGTATGAACGTAAAGGGGCTTGATGCCCAGCCTGTCCCGTGCCAGCAGCAGCCTCTTTCGCGGGCCGTCCCAGAGCGCGAAAGCGATCATGCCGTTGATCCGCGGCAGGAATTGCTCCCCATGGTTCTCATAGAGGTGAAGAAGGACCTCGTTGTCGCTGTGGGAACGAAAGCGATGACCGGCGGCTTCCAGCTCCCGGCGCAGCTCCTCGCTGTTGTAAATCTCCCCGTTGGCGACAAGCCACAGGGTATTGTCCTCGTTGGTCAGGGGCTGATTGCCGGCCGACGAGAGGTCCACGATGGCGAGACGGGTATGGCCCAAGGCGACGCCGTCGGTGGCCCAGGTACCCGTGTTGTCGGGACCCCGATGCCGGAGCTGGACGAGCATTTGCTGAAGAGTTTCCCCGGAACGGTCGTACCCCAAGAGTCCGCAAATACCGCACATCACTTCTTCCGTTCTATGTCCTTCAGGGACCTGCTGATCCGCGAGAGCGTGCAGAAGAGTTCACGGTAGTGATAGTTGTTCTGCTTGGCAATGAAGACAAGGGACACGAACTGAAACAGCAGCAGCAGGCAAAGGCCCCATATGGAATAGGATATGGCGGCTTCCTGGATGTGTACCCGCAGGGCCAGGTAATACCTCATCCAACCCGTTGCCGCGTCCGTGAGGGACAGAAAATAGGCATAGCCGCGCACCAGGGTGAAGCTCAAAACGAGAACGATCATGCCCAGTATCAGGATGGGCAGCATGGACAGCAGACTGGGCCTGAACAGAAAGTTGAAAAAGAGATGGCGCGATGACATGCCGAGGAACGTCTTCAGGGATAACCCCTTCTTCCCAGTCGTTCGTTTTTCGGGCTTCCACCGCAACTGAGCCGGAATCTCCGCGATTCGGAATCCGAGCATTCTGGTCTTGTTGATGATTTCCAAGTGTATGTCCTTGTCGTCGCTGAACAACTCGAGGGTGTCAATCACCTCTTTCTTATAGGCGCGGACGACACAGGTGAGAGTATTGAGCTTCTGGCCGGAAAGCGAGCGGGCGAGCAGCCAGTTGCCCATGCGGGATATCAGCGCCCGCTTCCAGGGTACGTCCATCACGCTTCCCTCGGGATGATAGGCTGAGGCCAGAACGATGTCGGCTTCATCCCTCTCGAGCGGTGCGAGCATTCTCGCGATGTGATCCGGACTGTAGGACAGATCGGCATCCAGGGTCACGACGAAACTGCCCGAGACATGCTCGAAACCGGTTCGAAGAGCCCTTCCCCGACCGTAGTTGTCCGAATGGCGGAACACTCTCAAATAGGGCCTCTCGGCTGCCTGGAGCTGGAGCACTTGGCCGGTTTGATCCGTGCTGCCATCATCCACGACGATGATTTCGAACGCCTTCTCGCGTCCCAACGTGCGATAGAGGTATTCGGCGACCTCCGTGATGTTGCGTACGATGACCTGTTCCTCGTTGTAGGCCGGGATGATGACCGACAAATAGGGGCTGCCGACGAATTCGCTCACGAAACGCTCCTTTTCCCCGTCCTCTTCAAGGTTAGTCCGCCATCTTCCGAGGCGCTAGCCCTCTGCCCGCGGCTTGAGGACCAGGAAGTCCCTGTTCTCGTAGACCCGTTGAAACGATCCGCCTGGCTCCGCAGGCGGCGCGATCATCTTGTTCTTGTCCATCACGAAATAATCGATGCCGTAACGTTCAACGAGCCTGTTCCGCCATCCGTCGTCGGCCAGGTGGTATCGCTTGCTCACCTCGTCTGACAGGGCTGAGAATCCTCGCACTGCCGGGTTGTATCGCAGATAAGGCTCCAGTTCGAGACCTAATTCCCCGAATCGCTTCATCCCCTCGCGGTAGGTCTCGTAATCGTTGGAATTCGCCCAGTTGTATGTCCATTCCCTCAGGTTTCCGAAGGAGCTTCGCCGGGAATACTCCCTCCAGCCGTAGTAAATGGTCGGGTCGGTCATGAACAGCGAGTCGGTCGGTGTGCTCTCCTTCGCCCACTCCTGGACCTCCCGATAACTGGCAGCCAGTTTCAGGTAATCTTCGGAGGGTTTTTGTTTGATGACCCATAAAACCGAGGCAAGCGATGCAATCAGGACAATAACGACGGCAAAGCGTTCCGGCGCCAAACCTGATAATGCGAGATTCCGGATAGCGCCGATCGCTGCAAAAAAGGCAATGAGCCCGAGCAGCAGCTTGCCTCCGGTGTATGCCGGCGACCAGAAGGAGCCGGTCATTCCCGCTAGCGTGTAGACTCCCATGAGCCCAATGACCAAGACCGATATTGAGATTGCCGCGCAGTCGGAGGCTGTCCATCGGCGAATGTCGCGCCGGAGAATCGGGGGGACAACCAGCAGCAGGGCCATGAGCAATGGAAATCCGGGCTTGACGAGAAACGGGGATACGAGAAGCGAAGAGGCCAGGGCGGATTTCACGACCGCGCCGGAGGCGATCTCGTTCATCAGCCCATGCACGACATAGATTAGGCCAATGGCGATCACGATTTCGTCCGCCCTGACAAGGTTCAGTTTCACCAGCATCTGGCTGATGTCCAGCATGGGCACGACGGCGCCGACTGCGATGAGAATGGCCATTGCCGCCATGCCGCCCAGGACCATCCGGTCCACGTCCCGCAGCGGCCTGGGAAGACCATGGAAAAAGAGAATCGTGAACGACAGCAAAGGGATGAATCGCTCCTCGTGGAGGGTCGTGAAAAGGCCGAATTCGACGGGAAACCAGTGATAGCTGCTCATCCGGCTGATGTCGAACCATAATCCGTCCGGGATCGAGCCCCCCGTGATATTGCTGCGCTCGTACATGAGAACCATCCAGCCCAGCGAAAGCATGAGCGACAGCGCCGCCGCTGCAAGCGTCTGCCGCTGCAGCAATCTCCCCGGCTCCATCGCCTGGCAGGCGGCCACAAACACTCCGCCGATAAAAGCCATCAGCGGATTCACCATGAAGGACAGGCCGATAAGGACCCCGGCGGGAATCAAACGGCCACTCAGGGTGCACCCGATGGCCAGCATGCGCAGCATATCGCCCACATTGTTGACCTTGCCTTCCAGGTAGACGCCTACGCGGCCCAGGTCCAGCTCCTTGGTGTAGCTTGCGATGAACAACAGGACGACGAGATATGGGATAGCAGGTAATGCCTGGGGGAAGATTGCACGGGTCAGAAACATAAACGTACATGCGATAAGCCCGATCTCGAAGGCCATGACAACGGGTATCATCGTTTCAGGCTGCACTCCGAGATATCGGTATGCCGCAAGATATACATAGGTAAACGCCGATTTCTTGTAATTTTCAGTTCCGCTGGGAAAATCCCTGAGGTGGTGCTCAGGCATGAAGTGCCTGTGAACGATTTCGATCGGAGAGTAGCCCTCGTATGCTGTCTTCACGGCGGTATAGGAGGCGAACTTCGCCCAGAAGAAGATGCAGAACACCACCAGGAATACAGCGACGATGGCCTGCCTCACATCCATGTCCCCCTTGCGTTCCTGTGCCGAAGGACTGGCCCATCAACCGCTCCCTCCTCGTGCGCGTCGGCCGCGAAAGCCGGTTTCTGGCCTTTTCCGAAGCACGTGCAACGTGCGGTGCCGCTGTTCCCTGTTGAGCTTGGTGCCCGGGCGGAAATACGCATGCTTGCCTGATCATCCTCCGGATGTAGATCGTGGCAACAGAAAAACCGACGGCAGGACGGACAGGACGGAAAGCACCCGAAAAGCCAGCATGACAGACCCGTATGACGAGGGAGCCCCGTCCGACAGAAGGAGATTGGCCGTCTGGCCATAGACCGCCTCTCCGACTCCCAGACCGCCCGGCGTCAAGGGCACGATTTGAGCTAAAAAAGAGGCGATACCCGCCGTGAAATTCGCTAACAGCCCCAGTTCACCGAAACCCGTTGCCTGGGCGATGAGAAAAAGGATAAACAGATCTTTTCCCTGGATGACGAGGGACAACGCCAACGCAACGATCATCGTTGTTGTTCCCAGACGCTTGAAGGCATCCGGCTTGAGGGCATTTCGGAGGGAGGACAAGCTGTCTCGTCTCGCGTTGCCGCTGGCTGCAGGGCGGACCGAGAACCAATGAACGATCCAGTAAAGTACAGCAAGCAGCAGCACGGCCAGCGAAGCGAGGGTGAGAAGATGCGTCGGCAGGCGACTCATGCGGGCCAGGCCCGGAGACGTGCTGAACAGGAAGAAAGATGAAACCACGCCCAGCATCAATAGCGCGCATATGCCCAGGAGCCGGTCCATCACAACCGTCATGGCGATGGTTGCTGTGCCCGCCGTGGATGTGCGCTTGCCGAGGACGGTTCGGATAATGTCACCCCCAACCATCCCGGGCAGGAAAAGACCTGCGAATGCGCCGAGATAGACGACCCGATATATGTCCCTTCCGGTCATGTCTATCGCCTGCGAACGCAGAAGCATTTGCCATCGGAGTGCACAGAGCGGGAAGGTTAGCCACGTCATGAAGATCAGGGCTAAAAGCAACACCGGCTTGTGTACGAGAAATGTCACGGGAGCGAAATCAATCAGTCCGACATGGTACAACCACAAAAGGATTCCTGCGGCCGCCGCGTATTTGAAGACCGCCAACGCTCGTGACCCTGATGGCCGTCTGCTGTCAGGAACGGCCCCGTCGCTTGGTTTTTTTTCCATCTGCTCGGATCGCCCTATGTCTGTCATCGCTTCCGAAAAATCCTTCTGCATCAGAATTGAATAAAGGCAATACTGACGCGAAGGCGTCCGCGATCACGGAGAGGATTGCTGCCCATTCTTTATGGTGTGGAGTCTGCCGATCAGTTTCATAAGATACGTCCGAAGAGGGTACTCGATGAGAAACCCGGACAGGTTGTATCGCAGCCGCAGAGCGAGAATGGGCCGGTACAAACGGCTTGCCCACGACAGGATATTCAGGAAACTCCATCGCGATTTCACTTCAGCTGATACCATCTCTGCTTTCTGGTCGAGAACGATGCCTGCGATCTGCAGAAGCTTGATGTAGTTGTCCATTTTTTTTGTGTACCAGGGATGCACGATCTTATCCGCATCGAGGGAGTCGATTCTTGCCCAATCTTCCAACGTGTCAGGCAGTTTCAGCCCGTAGTCCCTGACAGCGGTTTCGGTCATTGCGGATCCGGGATAGGGCTTCCAGTCACCGGCCGAACCGACGAGACAGCTTGGGTTCTCCTCGACCAGTCTGACCATTAACTCCTTTGTTCTGATGAGGTCTTCGTAGTTTTCTCCCGGGGTGCCGCACAGGATATTATAGTGGGGTCTCATGGAGGGATACCGGCTGAGCCTCCGGTTGACCCGGAGAATCTGCTCAACGGTGATCCCCTTGTTCATGCGCTTCAAGGTGTCGTCTGAGCCGGACTCGACGCCGATCGCCATGATTTCAACGCGGGCGCCAGCCATCAGCTCAAGCATCGCATCGTCCATGCGGTCCAACTCGTTGATGCGGACCCCGCGAAAATCAAGGCGCAGCTTCTTCTCGAAACCCCTGTCGATATACTTCGAGAAAAACTCCCTCATTCTGCCCAGGTCAACAAACGAGTCGTCATCGTAGATCTGCAATCGGTCAATGCGGTATTTGCCCAGAAGGTATTCGATGTGCCCGATCACGTCGTCGATGGGAAAGGGGATCCACTTCTTGCCCTTGATTTTCTCATAGACGGAGGGAGACATGCAAAACGCGCATTTGTAAGGGCATCCAACAGCCGTATAGATCGGGAAAATACACTGATCCCCTTGAAGCCGGTTATAGTGCTGCGAATCGATTTCGACAAAATGGTAGGGTATCGTGCGATAGTCCAAGATTTCGAACTGGCAGGTCGCCGGGTTCAGGATCGGGTTTCCGTTCTTCTTGAACCCGAGGCCGACGATGTCGGCCAGGTCCGGCCCGCGCCCGTTCAGGGAGGAGATGAGCCGGAAAAGCGGCTCGGAGCCCCAATCCCGGATGATGAAATCGATGTGGGGATTCGACAGGGTCTGTTCCGGGAGAATCGTGGGGTGAGGCCCTCCCCACACGATGGGGATCTTGTAGGTGTCCCGAACGTACCTGGAAATTTCGAGCGAGGTTGTAATCGGGTATCCCGTCATTACGGACAGCCCGACCAGAGTGCAGCCCCTCTGCAGAATGGCGTCGAGTCTTTCTTTCCAGTGATTCGGGTACACGCGGCAGTCGAGGATCTCGACGCGGTAGCCGTTCTTGACGGAATCCGCGGCCGCATAGAGGAGGCTCAAAGGCATGTCTCGCAGGACCGTGTCCTGGCTGCCCAGCCTGGGGTAGACGAGTAAGATATCGATTCCGCTCATGTTCGGGTCACTTCACGCGCCGAGGGTCCGCTTCGCCATCGCCCGGATCGGTTTTTTTCGACCGCTCCCGCACATCCCCGATTTTCCTGGCGGGGACGCCGGCCACAATCGCAAAGGGTTCCACGTTTTTCGTCACGACGGCGTTGGCCCCCACGATCGCCCCCGTGCCGATCTCGCTACCGGGCAGAAGGACCGCACCGACGCCCAGCCATGCCCCCTTTCGAATGACCACCCTGCCCGCTTTAGATACGCCGTACTGCATGAGAAAGGATTGATTGGGCATGGCGTCGGCGACGACCGAAACGAAAGGGCTTATGGACACTTCGTCCTCGATTTCGATGAGCCCGGGTTTCCAGTTGTCAATGAATTTCGTGTCCATGTTGATCATGACGCGTTTCCCGATTCGGATTCCGGAAAGACGGAATAGCGCCACTCGCAATGGCGGGATGATACAATGATTCGCCAGCAGCCTCAGAGTCGAACGGATTGCGATGGCAGGATAGTGGGTCATGGGCACTCGCAGCAAATAGCAGAAACGGTGACAGAAGATAATCGTCCGGCCAGGTACATGCTCGTCTCAGTGCTTGGTGTCATCGGCGATCATGTACCCGGAGAGGGCCAGGGCTGCGCTGAAATATTTCCGGATGTCGTCCATACTGTCGATGGACCGCAGATTTCGCCAGATCACGCGGGGGCTCGTGTAGTAGGTGGTGATGGCCCTTCTCTGCAGGTCCAGCATCTTCTGCAGGCCCAGCCGCGGGTTGACATACACCAGCCGCTTCCAGTTTGTCATGGAGAAGTCCCGCCACTCGAAATCGTCGCGAAGTCCCCCGTCCTCCCTGCACTGCTCGAACAACTCCGTTTCCGGATAGGGCAAAGGCAGGAAAAAATGGGCGATATGGGTGGACAGACGCCTGGCCAGCCGGATCGTGTTCAATACATCCTCCTCGTCTTCCCCGGGGAGCCCGAGGATGTAGGTGGCCGTGACGTGATATCCGAGGTCAAGGGCCAGGCCCACACTGTCGATGTTCCGGCTTACCGAGAGTCCCTTACGGATCAAATCCAGGGATCTCTGATTGGCCGATTCCACTCCGAAACTGATCCCGAAACAGCCCGCTTCTTTCATGCGCTTCAAAAGATCGGCATCGACGTGGTCAGCCCGGGCATAGCACATCCACGAAACATCGATGTGCTCTCGCCGGAGAGTATCGCAGAATTCAAGCATCCATTTCCGGTTTGCCGGCATACTGGTGTCCTGGAACATGAACCCGCGCGCACCATGTTCGCGGATGAGATACCCCATGTCTTCGATGACCCTGGGTACGCTCCGATAACGCATTTTTTTCCCGAGCATTTTCCCGCCGCTGCAGAACGTACAATGGTAGGGGCAGCCTCGGGACACGAGCATGGTGTAAGTCGGAAGGCGCTTGTAGGCCGTGGGCTGTATTTTATACCGTTGGAGGGGGAACAGTTCGTATGCGGGGCGCGGCAGCTCGTCGAGATTGGCGATGAACGGGCGCCGTTCGTTTACGACGACACCCGGGTTGTTTCTCCAGGCCAGGCCCTTTATGGCGCTGAGTTCCCGGGCCGCGGGATGCGCGTTTTTCTCGAGTAACCCCGCCAACTCCAGCATCGTGCTCTCCCCCTCGTGATAGACCGAGAAATCGGCAGCCAGGCATTCATCGAGAATCTTTCCGGGATAGAGCGTGGGATGGCCGCCGCCGAGGACGATCTTCACCTCGGGCAAAACCCCGCGGCAGAAAGAGGCCATCTCATAGACTTCGTACGCCGTGGGCGTGAAGCAGGGGATTCCGATGAGATCAAACCGGTTTGCTTCCAGGTAGGCCCTGAGATCCTCCAGGCCGCGGCTGAAGAACTGCGGGTCACACACGGAAACCCGGAACCCGTGATGTCTCAGCATTCCAGCCACGTAGGCCATGCCGAGGTTGAAATTGTTGTTTCCTGCTCCCCGCTTCCATTTTCCCCACTGCTCATCGGGGTTCCAGAATGGCAGGATCAGGCCGATTTTCAGTTTTCTTTCGTTGTGGGTCACTGCGATCATCGCTTCTAGTAAAGCACCCCTTCGCATCGCGTACAAGCGGGAAACCGACGGTGTTTCCTGAGGTCCTTCCTGAATGCCCTCATTTCCGCTCCGTTCCATACATCCAGGAACGGCCGGTCGAGGATATTCCCGAAAGTCCGGGGATAGCATCGAGTCACACCGATCAGGTCCCCCGACGCCGTGATCTGGGCCGTGAACCAGGGGAAGAGGCATGGCCGAAAATCCATGAACTCGTCAGGGCGATGAAAATATTTCTCCAGAAAGCGGGTCGTGTTTTCGAAGAAAAAATGCACCTTGTCGGGGTACTTCGCTCTGATTGCATCCAATTCCGCCTTCAACGACGGCACGTCGACCCGTGACGGATCCGTGTCTCCTTCCAGGCATGTCCTGCTTGCGGGGTACTTGCCGCCCCACAATGCGTTGTGGCGGTCGGCCAGTTCCTGATGGCAGAAGGACATGAGCGCGAATGTGACCTGCTCTAAGTCCGCCAGAGGAAGAGCCTCCAGCAGCAGGCCAAGCGTGCCCGCATTGAGATTGGTGATGACGGTGTTGATCGTGATCGCGGGCCGGGGATTCCCCGTTCGTCTCTTCTGTTCGATAAGTTCGATCAGCCCTTTCTCGATGGTCCGGAACGCGCCCGGAACACCGCGTATTCGGTCGTGGACGTCGGCCGGCCCGTCAAGGCTGATCGTAAGGCGGTTCAGGCCAGATGCCAGCAATTCGCTATGGCGGCGGGAGAGCAGCAGGCCGTTCGTGGTTACGTTGACCCCGAGCCCTCGGCTCTTTGCAGCCCGAATCGCACGGGGGAGGGGTTCGTACAGAAGGGGTTCCGTCGACGTGATGCTGACAAAGGGGTGAAACGCCCGGACTTCATCCATGAGGGTCTCGAAACGCTCGATGGGGAAGTCGCCCCTGCCATCCGCTCCCGGTCCGACGAGGTTCTTGTAAAACATGCTGTCCTCGTATCGGCGGCCCACGTCGCACATCTGGCACTTCATATTGCAGCGGCTGTTGATGATAAAGAACAGCGAGAGGGGGAGGAAACTGAACCCGTTCCTGCCGAACAGGTAAGGCAGTCCCTGCGTCAACAGTCGAACCGGAGCGGCATTGGTGCCGGCGCTGACGTGCTTCCGCATCGTGAATGCGCTTTTAAGAAGTCTGCTCATTTTTCCTGAAGGCAGGAATCGTCTTTTGTATCAGAACCGTTCGTTCATTCAGTGCCGCGATGTGGGACGTCGGGCCCGCATCATAGTGCCTGTAACCGACCGACGCCATCTTGCGGGTCCGGATATCGGGATCTTCGACAATCTCCCGGATGCTATGGGCTCCCTGCAGGGAAATTTCATCACGGATTTCCAACCGATCATCATGAAAGGTCACCGTTCTCTCCAGTACAGCAGGGGCGCTGCTTTCGCCGGTGATGAGCACCCGGACCAGAAGTTTTTTGAACCAATCGTTGATTTTCAGCGATCGGAGAAGGGTGAAAGCCAGCAATCGAAGGACGAATCCCTTGAATGGCGTGTATTCAGGGATTCGGACACGCGCGAACCGCGCCCGCAGGCTGGCCTGATTTCCCGTCACCGTATACTCGGCGTGCTGACGAATCCCGTGGGAGAGCCGATCCCCGTTCGACAGAACAAGGAGATAGGACGGATCGATGAGAAGAGGCTCCCGGCTTTTTTTGTCGTAGACGGACAGGCAGCCGCCTTTTCCGAATGCGATCAGGGCATAGTACGCGGAAGTTCCCCTGACGTGAATCCCGGCATCGATGAACCGGATGTCTTTGTACTGGTCTTCAAAGGGGAGCGGTTCCGCCGCCGAGAGTGGTTCCAGCGATCCGCACCGCAGGGTCTCCAGGTAGTTCGACATGACCCGGATGAGGTTCTCGGGATCCAGTGCGGCCAGTTTCACGCCGGGATTGGCCGGGCTCAGGCAGCGTGAAAGGACCCGGCCGGCGATCGGTATGCGGTCCTTCAGAAGAGCGAAACCGCAAGGGTAAAAATTTTCATTGTACCTCGATCCGTGCACACCGCCACAGCTCCCATCCGGATGAATGAAATAAACGAAGAAACGCAGGGCCCGGTCGATGCGATCGAGCAGGACCGCGTCGCCGGTCAATTCATGGCAGCGCGAGAGGTAGTAAATGGTTTGCGACAGATACCCGGCATCCATGCCGTCGTATTCCCGGAACCATCCCTCCTCGCTCTGCTGGGCCAGGAGGTTACCGGAGAGCCTTGAGTAGGTCTCCAGAACGTCTGGCCGGTTCCGATAGCGGTCAATCGCCAGCATGGCATACATGAACTGGGCCTGATGATTGGCGATGGCGCCGTACGTTTCTCCGTGCCGGAGGAGGAAATCCGATGACCTGTCGATGGCCTGCCGAATGACATCCAACTCGTCCTCCGGCAGCGCGCTATCCAGAATGCGGAGCGAGTTAAGGACGGCCAGCAGGGTATAGGACGTGGTCCCATAGGACTGCTCGTTGTAGTAGCACTGGTCGAAGGAACCGTTTTTCTTCTGATACCGGGCCCAGAAAAGAAGGGACTTCCGCACATCCCTCAACATGGACTCGTTTCTGTAGCACCGATTCCCTTCAAAATCCGTGTCCCAGAGCAGGGCGAGCAGATAGGTTCCGGCCTGGAGGCTCATGTTGGGGTAATCTTTGAAATTCCACGCCCAGTATTCTCTGTCGAAGGAACCACAAAGCCTGTCGAGCGGATTCCGGTTGAGCATTGACAGGACCCGTTCGGTGTTTAGGAGGATTTCCCGGATCAGAATTTCCCGGATCATGATGCCGCTGACCGCCTGTTCATGTCACACCGGACGATAGATCTTCGAGAGAAGACCAACAATGCTTTCTGCCGCATGTCCGCCGCCGTAAAGGTCTGGACGTCTTCCCGGTTTCGAGATGGAGCGAACCGCTTGCACGATCTCTTTTTCGTCCGCGCCGACCAGCCGGTTCCATCCAAATTCGATCGTTTCCATCCACTCCGTCTCATCTCTCAGGGTCACACAGGGGACCTCCAGCCAGTATGCCTCCTTCTGTATGCCTCCGGAATCTGTCAGAATCACTCTGGCTGACTTCTCCAGCGCAACCATATCCAGGTATCCGACGGGCCCGATCATCCGGATCTGCCCGGGCAGATTGAGATGCAGAGTGTCCAGCACCTTTCTCGTCCTGGGGTGCAGCGGAAGGACAACGGGTTCTTCGGCCTGGCTGAAGGCCGACATAATGTTTCTCAGCCGATTCGGGTCATCCGTGTTCTCGGCGCGGTGAATGGTCGCGAGCAGGTATGCCCCTCGGGTCAACCCCAGTCGCGCATGGATGTCGGAGTGTGCGTCGGCCCGTTCGGAGAAAATCGCGAGGGCATCCGCCATCACGTCGCCGATCAGGTGCACGCCGGACGTGATGCCCTCTGCCGCAAGGTTGTCGACGGCCGTTTGACTGGGGCAAATCAGAAGCGAAGAGACGTGATCGACCACGACCCGGTTGACCTCTTCCGGCATGCGCCGGTTGAAGCTTCTCAGGCCTGCCTCGACATGGGCCAGGGGGATATTAAGTTTGGCTGCCGCAAGGGCGCCCGCGAGGGTTGAATTCGTATCCCCGTACACGAGAACGACATCCGGCTTTTCGTGCAGCAGCACGTCCTCGACGCGCATCATCATCTGCCCCGTCTGCCATCCGTGCAGTCCGGATGCGACACAGAGCTGATAGTGGGGCGCCGGGATTGCCATCTCGCGAAAGAAGATGTCCGACATGTCTTCATCGTAATGCTGGCCGGTGTGGATGAGGATCTCCCGGATGGGATGATGCGGATGATCGACCTGATGCTTCTGAAAGGCGCGGGATACGGGGGCGGCCTTGATGAACTGGGGGCGCGTGCCCAGGACGGTCGCGATTTTCATGAAAGAGGTCTTTCCGCAAGCCCGGATTTGGTTTTTTTATATCTCGTTTTACAGGCTGAACACCGGAGATTGGTCGCCAAACTCTCCCCGCATTTGCACACCCAGCCGATCCTCTTTGCCGGATTGCCAACGACGAGTGCGTGATCGGGGATGTCACGGTTTACGACGGCGCCCGCACCAACGAGGGCGTATCGCCCGATCGTGACTCCGCAAACGAGGGTAGAGTTGGCTCCGATCGTGGCCCCTCTCTTTACGAGCGTTGGGCGGACCTGGTCCATCTTGGAGATCTCCGCCCGGGGATTGTAGATGTTGGTGAAAACCATGGAAGGTCCACAGAAGACCCCGTCTTCTAGAGTGACGCCTTTGTAAATGCTGACATTGTTCTGGATCTTGCAGTTCTTGCCGATCATCACATCGGGTCCGATGACCACGTTCTGACCGATGTTGCCGTTTTCCCCGATACTGCTTCCCTTTAGAACGTGGGTGAAGTGCCAGATTTTCGTTCCGGCCCCGATTTTGCACTCTTCATCGATCACGGCTGTTTGATGGACGTAGTAAGGAATGCCAATCCCCTCTCGTTCTTCCGCTGCTTTGGCGGAAGCCCCCAGAGAGATCTTTGCACCGTGCTGATTCAGCGACCGTTGGCTCGCGTTGAGGACCTGGAGGACGCGCAATCCCTCCTGGCCGTCCGTAATGGCACGGGACCCGTTCGAGATGCAGTGCAGGAAGTGCTCACACTCCAGGCGGAGGGGTTCCTGCTCGGGGATGTCGATCACCCGTTCGGGCTCCCTTCTCGAGGGAACCGGGATGTGATCTTTCCAGACGATTTCATGGGGGTAGAGGAGAAGCTTGTCCGGCCAGGGTGCCGTGTCGTCGAAGACGGCCATCTTTCGATCGCCGACGACGACCAGCTTCTGGTCCTTGAACGGGTGCAGCCACGAGACGAAGACGTGGGCCTTGATCCCGGACGGAAATTCGATATGTGTGGTTGTGACATCGGCGATCCGCTTGTGAAGGTAATTCCCTCCCGTGGCCATGACGGACTCCGGCTGCTCACCGATCAATGAAAGGATCATCGAGATATCGTGGGGGGCGAAGGACCACAGGGCATTCTCCTCCCGGCGGATCTTTCCCAGGTTCAATCGGTGGGAATAGATGTAGTTGATCCGCCCCAGACAGCCCGAGGCCGCAAGTTCCTTGAGCCGGATGAAGACCGGGTGATATTGCAGGAGATGCCCGACCATCAGGATGAGACCCTGATCCTTCGAGAGATTGACAAGATCTTCTCCCTCCCTGTCATCCAGAGCGAGAGGCTTTTCCACGTAGACGTGCTTGCCTGCCAGCAGGAATTCGCGTGCAAGGGAAAAATGGGTTTCCGCGGGTGTGGCGATTACCACCCCTTTGATGGAGGAGTCGCACAGGACGTCGGAGGGTGACAGGCAGGTCCTGATGCGCGGGTACTGAGTCTGGAGCTGCGTAAGGACCGCTTCATTCGAATCGCAAACCAGTTGAAGCGATCCAAGCTCGGCGTGGTTGCGTACCAGGTTCCTGCCCCACGAGCCGCATCCGATCACGGCAATGCTTCCTGCCGCGCTGGGATGTATGGTATCTTTATTCATATGCACATCACTCCACGAAAGAATCGAAAACGGCGCTGCAATACGCGCCGGTTCTTTATTGGGTTTTGAATCGCAGGTATCGCCTGATTTGCTCGTACTTTTGTGGATCCTGCTGTTTCAATTTCTGGACGGATTCCAGGCAGAATGCCAGAAATAGAGCCAAAATAAACGCCGCAAGCAGGATCAGCAAGACGAGGACGGGATAATTCGGTCGTGCCCTGCCCGGCAGCGCATTGGTAGACAGGGGCGGCGAAGGTGGATCGATGACCGTGAATCCGTAGTAAGTCGCCCTTCTTGCCGTTTCCTCGAGTTCGGTTATCACGAGAATCCTGTCGGCAAGTCTTGCTTTAAAGACAAGGTCGGTCTCCCGCTTCATCTCCTGGTGCAAGAGTTTCTTCCTCATCTCGAGTCCCGGCAGGCTGCGTTCACGAATTAGGTCACTGACGATTTTGAGATAATCGCCCAGCAATGGCGCGGGGTGATTCGCGGTTGGCCATGCAAAGGTCAGCCGTATGAGTGAACCTTCAATCTGAACGGATAGCTGCTTGGATATCCCGTCCTGCAGGGCAGCTTGATTCGCCGGGGACTGCCGATCGCGGGTTCCTTCCATCGCCCCCGGCAGGATCTCCCGGATATCCGGCATTTGCAAAAGGACCTCGACGAAACGTTTTCCCACCTCCCGGCTGACGATAATCGCCTTCAGTTTTTCCACCGTCATGCCATCGGGCTCTACCAGGCAGGCTGACGTGTAAAGGGAGGCGGCTTGGCCCCGGGGAGAGGATGATGGGGTGCCGCGAATCATGAAGTATGCGATGGACGATACCATCGCCAGAAAAACGACCGCGAAGATGAGTGTTTTATGCTTTAGAATCAAAATGATCAGATCAAGAAGACTTGCTGCACGCTGTTTTTCATTTTCCATTGCAAGTCGCTCCAAATCGCAGTCTTGTTCGTTCCGGGAGGTTAGGGACATCCGACTTGGCCGCCGGCCGATTCGTGCCATGAAGCCATGAAATCGAATCTTACGCTAGGGACTGAAGCGCAGAGGCAATTCTCTGCTGATCCTCCTCCTGAAGGTAGGGATGCATGGGGAGGCTGAAGATGCGCCTTGCGCAGTCCTCGCTGACCGGGAAGTCCC
>ERZ1649853.196-NODE-196-length-26161-cov-6.167433_pt1 | contig 26161 bp, 16 predicted proteins | sample MGYA00575353_ERZ1649853 | MGnify/ENA primary metagenome ERZ1649853 (study PRJEB40853, sample SAMN11349654) | freshwater sediment metagenome | isolation source: river sediment | host: Sediment | place: India: Okhla Barrage, New Delhi | collected 2017-02-21 ...
CATGCACCAACACCCTGCCCATCTTTTCGATCACCTGTGCCGAGAAATCTTCCGAGCCTGCGGACGAACCGGCATTGAGCAGCACCAGGTCATTCTCTTGGGCCGCCTTTTCGACCACCGAACAGATTGAATCGAATTGGTCGGGCGTGATCGGGTAGCGTTGCGCCGTTCCGCCCCAGCCGTTCACCTGGGCAGCCAAAACCAGCGAATTGTACTCAATGATATCTCCCGCTTTCACTTCCTGACCGATTGGGACGAGTTCTGTGCCGGTAGGGATGATTGCCACGCGTGGTCTTTTGGCTACACGCAACTTTGTATGCCCGCAAGCTGCCACCGCGCCCAGGTCAACCGGTCGTAATACCTGTCCGGTTGGCAAGACCAGCTGTGTGGCCACCATATCCTCGCCCAATGGTCGCACATGGCTCCAGGGCGTGACTGCCGCGCGGATGCGGATTGCCCGAGGGTGCCGTAAGTCTTCTGCGGGCAACCCGTTTTCTCCTACTTGTTCGACATTCTCGATCGGTATGACTGCGTTAGCCCACACCGGCAAAGGGTCCCCTGTATCGACATACAATGCCTGCTCAGGTATAAGCAATGTGACGGGGGTATTCAAATTCGCCGTCTCGGTCTGGATTGATCTGATCGCAAAGCCATCCATCGCCGAAGCATGGTAATGAGGCGAGGAGATTTTCGCCCATACTGGCTCTGCCAAAACTCGACCAACCGCCTGCTCATCAAGAGGCATCTCATCAATACCCAGGATAGCGCCTAATCCGGCTTCCTCCAGAGCCTGCGCAAATCGTGCTTGCGCTTCATCCAACGGGATATCTCGTAAATAAATGCTCATGGCACTTTTAATTGATAAAGAATACTTCAACAACCTCACCGGCTTGCAGCCCGGTGGCATCTTGTGGGATACGCACCAATCCATCTGCCCGCGCCAGGGTAAAAATCAAGTTGCTTTTTCCAAAGACTGGATCTGCCTCCCATCCCTCTGCCTCGTGGTGAAGCCTGACTGGTATCCAATCCTCGCGCCCTGCTTGTGACGGTACATTGACCAATAATTTTGCTTGCACGCTTGGGCGCGGCTGTTCACGAGTGACTCCCAATCGTTGCTCAATAATGGGTGCAATAAATAGGCCAGCAATCACCAGCGCGCTGACCGGGTTACCAGGCAGCCCGATCACCGCCTTCCCATCGCACACTCCCAAAATGGTCGGTTTCCCCGGGCGGATGCTGACACCATGCACCAACACTCCCGGCGCTCCTAACCCGTTGATTACTTGTGAAGTAAAATCCCGCGTGCTGGCGGAAGAACCGGCAACGATCGTTACGATGTCGCACTCTTCCAAAGCCTGCCTCGCAGTCCTCTCCAGCATTTCTACTTGGTCAGGCACGATCCCATAACTGATCGGGGTTCCTCCACTCTGCTCCACCAGTGCGCCCAACGAATAAGTATTGACATCATGGACTTGACCCGGTAAGGCTTCTGCATTGAGTGGCACAACTTCATCGCCCGTAGCGATGATTGCAACGCGCGGTTTCCCCATGACTGCTACCCTGCTGATTCCCAGCGCAGCCAACCCGCCAATTTCAGCCGGTCGTAGCTTGCTTCCCGCTTGAATGACCTCCTGTCCGCTTTCCACATCTTCCCCTACCCGGATCACGTTCTCGCCTGGAGCTACCGCCTTGAGGATCTCCACCTCCCCAGCCTTGACCCCTTGCGTATACTCGAGCATCACAACCGCGTCTGCACTAGCCGGCAGCATACCGCCGGTATGGATCAATGCACATTGCGCTCGGTCCAGTTCCATTGTTGCCATTGCACCCATGGCAATTTCACCGACCACCCGAAGATATGCCGGTAAGCCCTCACTGGCGCCAAACGTGTCACTGGCTCTCACCGCGTATCCATCCATGGCACTGCGTGAAAATGCTGGTAACGCATGGGGCGCGATGATCGCTTCTGCAGTGATCCGTCCAAGCGCATCCTTGAGCTCCACCCACTCTAGCCCGCTCTTTTCTTTTAGTTCTCCAAGCAGCAGTTCCAGCGCCGTCATAGGAGGGGTAAGGGTTAAGAATTCTGGCATTTAATGTGTCCACAATCCATAAGTCAGGAAATAGATGGTCAATCCAAAGGTCGCCACTGCCACAGTCGTCAGTATAGTCCAATTTGGTTTCACGCCCTGTCCGATTCGGTTCAAGTACCAAACCTGGAACAATCCAATTGGCAATACAGCCGCCAAAGGTATAGCGATCTTCCATGGCAAGCCCCACAGCACTGCTAATCCGAGCAACAGAAAGCCACCCAGGACAAGTAAATGATGAAGACTGATCCCGCGCTGCCATCCTAGCCGCAACAAAAGACATTGTCTTCCATACTTCATATCTGTTGCGTAAGTCGGAAATTCTAGGATCAACACCAGTGAGAGGAAAAAGCATACCAGTGGGAATGTGATCATTGTCAAAACCCGGTGCATCTCTCCCATTTGTAAAGTAAAAGCTAGAACTGGCACGAGTGCAGTGATAAAAAAGCTCAGCACCAATTCTCCATATCCGGTCGCTGACAAGCGCAACGGCGGTATGCTGTAAGCCAAACCAGCCACAGCCATGACCAATAAGATCACCAGGCTTTCTATCGATCCTTGAGAATCCCGGATGAGCAATATTGACAACCATCCTGCTGCCATTGCGCAAGCCACGCTACTCCACAACGCTGCCGCACGAGGCAGTTTTCCCAATTCCAGCACTCCACTACTACCGACGATAAGGTTTTTGCTAGGGTTACGTTGTTCTTCAGCTCCCTCAAAATATTCATTGAGAGCGTGGATCACGAACTGTACCAAAATTAGCCATGCTTGCCCTAGCCAATACAGTTCCCAGTCGATTGTAGCCCCCAGGTAACGCGCCGCGCCCACCCCCAGGAAATACAGCACTGCCGCAATCAACAGCAGGGGTGGGCGCGAGAGACGGAGAAAGAGGCGCAGGGTATTCATGCTATCATCACTCCGCACGCCTCAATTCTGCGAATTATTTGCGGAAAAAGTTCGCCACAAAGAACCACACGTTTGCCGGTCGTTCGGCTAAACGCCGCATGTAATAGGGATACCATTCTGTACCGTATGGCACATACACCCGCACCGGATATCCCTCATTCGCCAGGCGCTCTTGTAGTTCCCGTCGAATGCCATATAACATCTGGAATTCCATTCCACCTTTTGGTAATTCGATTTCCTGAGCATACTTCTTAGCAAATTCGACCCGCTTCTCGTCATGCGTAGCCAGGCCCGGGATCGGTGGGAACTTACCATCCGCGCTACCACCCTTGCAGTTATTATCTTTTGTGCCTCGCATCAAAATACTGGCACACTTGTCATAGTTCGCATCTACATCGCTTTTCTTGGGAAATGCAACGCTGGCAGGTTCTTTATATGCTCCTTTGCACAACCGCACCGGGATGCAGTTGCTGACTAAATCTTGGATATCCTTCTCGCTGCGGTAAAGGTATGCCTGGATAACGATGCCCACGTTACGATATCCTTTTTCAAGGATTTTCTTGAGGATATCAAGTGTGACTTGTGTCACAGGTGAATCTTCCATGTCTACACGCACAAAGTTGTTCAACTCCGCTGCGTGCGCCACGATTTGTTCAAGATTCTCAGCACATAAATCAGGCGATACACCCAATCCGATCTGCGTCAATTTGATGGACACATTTGCGCGTACGCCTGCACTCTGGATCGCATCCAATGCAAGTAGGACATCGCGCGTCGCAGTTTTCGCCAGTTCTGCTGTGTCCGTGTGCTCACCCAGATGATCGAGCGTCGCATTGATATTCTTAGCATTGAGAACTTTGATTGCGTCAATTGCGTTATCCAGGGTCTCGCCGGAAATGAAACGCGAGGCCATTTTCCAGGCAAACGACCAACCCGTTACGATTTTACGTGCCCAATTTGCTTTGGAAAGGTAGATGAAGAAAGAACGAAGCATAGTTTTGGCATCCTTTTGTGAATTGAATTTTTCCTCACCGCTTATGCTGATTTTAGCACAAATCGCTAAAAAATAATTGGCACGGAACTTGCAACCTTACCAAAACAAGCTATACTTAAGGAGAATTATGCTACTCCAATCGCAAGCGCCTGCACTACGCCATCTGACCACAGCCCACCTGGCACAAACCATGAGCCTCCTGGAGCTCAATTCCATTGAGCTCGGGCAAAAAATCGAAGCAGAATTGGCAAATAACCCGGCATTAGAGTTGATCGAAGGGCGCCATTGTCCCACCTGCCACCGCCCTTTACGGGAAAACCGCTTTTGTCCGAATTGCACAAACTTGCATGAATCTTCTACCGAACAACCGGTAATTTTCTATTCATATCAAAAGGATTTCTATAATCGTCCAGCCGGCGATGATTTTGATAACGACCTTCCTGACGATAATTTCGCAGCGCGCGTGGAAACACTAGCAGAATATGTGTTAAGACAAATTGCACCAGAATTACCAGTTAACGACCGCCACATTGCAATGCACATTCTCACTAGTCTGGATGAAGATGGTCTATTGTCGATACCCATCACGGAAATCTGCTATTATCATCATGTTCCAGCATCCCGTGTCGAACAGGTCATCCATCTCATCCAACGAGCCGATCCTCTCGGAGTTGGTTCGCCCACTTCACAAGAAGCTCTTTTGGTGCAACTAGAAGTCTTGAGCGAATATCACGCACCTCCACCATTTACTTCCGAAGCGATCCGAGCGGGTATTGAGTTGCTGAGTCCTCATCATTATACCGATCTTGCACGTACGCTAAAAATCACCTCTACCCAGGCGCGTGAGATCGTTCAATTTATCGGCGACAACTTGAACCCCTTTCCTGCTCGCGCTCATTGGGGAGAGCACGAAACCACACGATCTAACCACAATGAGGGTGTGTATCATCACCCGGATATTGTCATCAGCCGCATGAATGATGAGCCCGATACCCCATTGATGATAGAAATTGGCGTACCGTATGCAGGTACCTTGCGAGTCAATCCTCTCTTTCGCGAAGCTTTACAACAGGCGCCGGCTGAAAAAACCGAGCTTTGGCAGGCTGATTTGGAACATGCTAATCTCTTTGTTAAATGCCTACAACAGCGCAATAATACGATCAGTCGCCTGATCCAGCGCCTGGCAGTTATCCAACGCAATTTTGTACTCTACGGCGACGTGCAGCTAAAACCATTAACGCGCGCTGAGCTTGCTGAGGAGTTGGAGGTCCACGAGTCGACAATCTCTCGTGCCGTATCGAGTAAAACTGTCCAGGTTCCAAGTCGCCGGATCATTCCCCTCTCCATGTTCTTCGACCGCAGCCTAAATGTTCGCGCCGCCCTAAAAACCATTATTGAGAATGAAAGAAAACCACTAAGCGACACGCAACTGGTCAGAATACTTTCCAAAGAAGGTTACGATATCGCTCGCCGCACAGTAGCCAAATACCGCTCGATGGAAGGGATTTTGCCTGCCCATCTGCGTGGACATGTGCGCTGACTCATATATAATTAAGCAGAATGAGCACACTATCCCCACTCCAGGTCCTGGGCTTCTCGTCGAAACCAAAGCCAGGCGCCACTGAAGTTGAGGCAATGATTGATTATCTGCCTGAGGCAGCTTTACTCATTGACCTCAAACAGCGTATTGTCGTTTTAGGAAATTCAAAGGCAACTGAGCTTACCGCATATACACGCGCTGAACTGGCTGGTATCCAGATTCAGAACTTAATAGTTCCACTAGAAGGTGAAGAAAAAGACCTTTGGGATACTTTAAAAAATACCGACCAGGAGCATCGCCTGGACATACTGCGCCGCGGCGGTAGTCGCACAGCCAGCATCGCCAGGGTTTCATGTCTGAATCCGTCTAAAAATTTCTTCTTGATGACCTTGCAAACCGTTGCCGTCTTCGAGCAACAACAACAGGCACGTGAACGTCAGGGACAGTTATGGGATACCATGCGTTCACTAGCCAGTGCATCCTTCCAGCCAGACTTGCAAGATTCCTTTTTGACCATCTTAGAAGCTTGCCGTAACCTGACAGGCGCTGTGTTCCAAAGCATTTATCAGATGCGCGGTGACTCACCGACCTACATCCAAATTGCTTGCCTCGGCGAGCAAGTAACCTTACCCGAACAATTATCGCCTTCTGACATACCCACTCCGAACGGCAGTTCGGTTTGGATGTCTGGCAAACGCCCCACCTGCTTCATACAACGCATGGCACGTTCAGCTAATTTTTCATACTTGGCTTCACTCCCTATTGGTGATTCTAAAGCTGTCGTCGGCTTGCTAATTGTTGCCGGTCATCACCTTCAAGATTCAGATTATCTCGACGCTATTCTGAATGCCATTGCAACCTACACGAATTCAATATTGCAGGGGTATTCTATGCTCTATCAACTACAGCAAGATATCCAATCGCAAAACAAGCAGCTTTCGATAACATCCGCTGTGCAAGGCGCTGTTGAAGAAGGCGTCATTGTGTTATCGCCCGCCTTGACGATTTCATACATGAATAACGCCGCCGAGAATTGTCTCGGTTATGCCAATGCTGAAGTAACCAACCAGTCCATATACAATGTTTTGATTGGCTCAGAGGAATTAACCCCGGCTTTTATCAGCACACAGCGCGGTCGTAACTATGCCACACAAGACACTGTGCGCCTATTCCGCCGCAATGGTAATCCCTTCCCGGCAAGTTTACGCCTAATACCCATCATGGCAGGCGATAAATTGCAAAATATCCTGGTGATCTTTCAAGATGTCAGTGAGCAAGAAGAATATCGCATCCGCAATCAGCAGCTAGAGCAACGCGCTCTGCTCGGTGAAGTCACCGCCAGCTTCGCGCATGAAGTTCGTAATCCAATTAATAACATCAGCACCGGTCTCCAACTGCTGGCCTATAATCTGCCTGCTGATGACTCGAACCAGGATAATATCCATCGCTTACAAAACGATTGCGAGAGATTAGCCGAGCTAGTGAAATCCAGCCTCTCTTTCGTCAGACCGATGGAATATAAGCTAGAACCGATCGATCTCGCCACATTTCTAAGTCATACCTTAGAGCGTTGGAAACCTCGGCTTGAGCGCTATAATATCAAACCACATTTACAAGTTGAAGACAAGCTCCCACCGGTTGAGGGAGATATTCGTGCCTTAGAGCAGGTCCTGACCAACCTGATCAGCAATGCCATGCAAGCCATGGATGGCAAAGAGGGAGTGTTAGCCCTAAAAGCTCGCCGGGTACTTGAACCTGCTGTCCCTGCTCAAATTGAGATTAGCATCTCTGATACTGGTCCAGGTATTCCCTCCGAGATCCGCGATCGCATTTTTGAGCCGTTCTTCACTACCAAACAAAGCGGCACTGGTTTGGGACTGGCGATTGTTAAACGCATTGTTACCGCCCATAAAGGAGCTATCCACGTGAATAGCATGCCGGGGGGAACCATCTTTTCAGTGGTATTACCCGCCGTCCGTGATAATGGAACACTTAATGGAGACTCATGAGCGCTACGATATTGATTGTTGATGACGAAGAGAATGCCCGGTTGAATATTGGCTCATTCCTCACATCCAAAGGATATGAGATCATCGATGCCGCCACGCTTAGCGAGGCGCGCGAGAAACTATACAAAGACAGCGCAGACATCATCCTTTTGGACGTGCAATTGCCCGATGGGTATGGGCCTGTATTGCTGGAAGAGATCGCCCATCTGCCCGCACGCCCACCGGTGATTTTGATCACCGCTTATGGTGACATCGAAATGGCAGTTGAGGCCATGAAGAATGGCGCACATGACTTCCTTCAAAAACCAATTCAATTAGCCCAGCTTGAAAAATCCATTCTCCGCGCCCAAGAAATTGTTGCCATGCGCCGCGAGCTTGATCATCTGCGCAGTGCTCAACGTCAACTTCCCTATTGGATGCAAAGCAAAAATAAAGGGATGCAAAAAATCCTCGCCCAGGCGCAGCGTGCGGCACAGGCATCCGTATCGGTGTTGATCACCGGCGAAACCGGCACCGGTAAAGAAGTCTTGGCAAATGCTATTCATCAACTCGGTCCCCGCGCTAATAAGCCGTTCATTGCCATTAACTGTGCAGCTATCCAAACTACCGTGCTCGAATCCGAGTTGTTTGGTTACGAACCCGGCGCATTCACCGGCGCCGAGAAAAGAAAACATGGCCTGATGGAAGTCGCAGATGGTGGTATCTTGTTCCTGGACGAGATCTCTTCGATGCCGGTTGATATGCAGGCAAAACTGCTGCGTGCCCTTGAAGAAAGAGCTTTTCGCCGTGTCGGTGGTACTAATCTAGTGAAAGTAGATGTTCAGATCATAGCTGCTTCAAATCGTAATCTTACTGCTCTGATCGAATCTGGTAATTTTCGTGAAGATCTCTATTATCGACTAAAAGTAGTAGATCTGCACTTGCCCCCTTTACGCGATCGCAAAGAAGATATCCCCGAGTTGGTCGGGCTTTTTATCCGCCAAAACAACCCTCGCATGGGATTGAATATCAACGACATCACCCCGAAAGCCATGGAAGCTTTGCAGAATCATCATTGGCCAGGTAACATCCGCGAGTTGCGCAATGTCATCGAACGAGCTATGCTCTTTTGCGACGAAGCATCCATAGATATCTGTCACCTGCCGTTCGATATGACATCAAAATAAGAAAAAGCCCCTGGCGAGTACACCAGGGGCTTTTGATTGCGGTAATTATCATTAAGGGTTGTCCCAAATTAAAAACATACCTTGGATACATACTGGGCGGTCTAAGACTGACACAACACACGCCTGGTAAAGAATGCTAGAGCCATTGGGCGCTTCGATCGGATCAAGCTCAACAGAAGTTTGTCCATCTGAATTTGTCGGTGCAAGGTAATATGTCCGTTGAGTGCCATCCGGAAGGGTAACGTTTAGGGAAAATTCCATACCTGCTAGCGGTACACCATCCTCATCGATCGCCATCCCAATTTCCTGCGATTGACCGGATGGCAGCAGCGGATATCTCTCCCAGGCTTGTAATCCAATAGCCCCCGCTGGTTCGGTCACCTTCGGCTGTGTCGATGGCGCCTGATCAACATAATCATCCCCTAAAGAAGTCGGCTGCACGCGCATTGCTTCCGGTGCCGTTGTATGATATTCCAAACAATAATTCTTAAAGCACTGCCAGGAGATACCTTCAGCCTTAGGGTGCAGCTCAGTAATTGGAGGACCAGACAACTCCATACTTCCATGCATCGCGATGTAATCCAAAAAGTATTGCGGTACGTTGTAACCTAACCCATCCTGTACTTTGTAGAAATACATCCCAGCCACATTACTTTGCGGTACGGGTGGGTCTGGATGGATTCCGACCAGCTCTGGTAAAGAGCGCAGGTATACTACACTTTGATCTTCCGAAGAAGAATAAAATACAACATTTTTAAACGCCTTTTCGTAATTCCCATCACCTGCCATGATGGTCTCGCTGATAGCGGGCCCGGTAAAATCATTTCCCAACCGCTTGGCGTATTCCAGAAAGACCCGATCAATATCGCCTGCAATTAAACCATCAGACTCAGAGGATAAAACTGCGTCTTGAACCTGGTATTCGCATTTACTGGCGCAGTACCAGTCACCATATGGCATCAAATGTACATCGCCAGGGTTATCAGACAAATTCCGATAAAACCCAAGATTTGCAAAATATTGCTCGTATCGCTCCTTCTCCTCGTTATACTTTACCCCGCTTAAGGGCGACCCAATTAATAACCCGCCAAAATTTTTATAGAAAGGGCGAACCTCTTCCCAAACTTGATGCCCGTTAATATATGGAATATCGGGATCGTCTGGTTGCAATTCGGGTGGCTCTTCGATATCCCATTCTTCCGCGATCGCAGCCAGTTGATAACGTTGAGAATAAGACGCCCCTGGATCATACACCATCAACGCATTAACAGTGTACTGATATCGTACATCTCCACGACTGAACACACTTGAGATAGCGGGACCCAGGACTTCTTCACCGCCAAGCTTTGCATAAAAATCTTCGAAGATTACCGCAACTGGATAAATTCCCTCCACAGGAGAGGCAATCTCTCCCTGTTTATTGCAAGCAGAAGTAGCAGCTAAGAATGCAATACCGACAAGAAAAAGAATCAGTACATTCTTTCGTTGATTACTCATCATTTACCCGGCGCGAATAACCAATAGCGTTGCTTCACAATCATAACTCGACGTAGCAATTACCCAATGATGGAATATTTCTTGTCTTAAGTGGGCGATAAGCTTTTTCCCCACGCAAGTTAATTATACAACAGTTTTTTAAATTCGCATAATCAATCTTAAAAATTTCGCATTGCACCTTCATAACAATTATTTGGCACACCTCTTGCATCCTTGAGCTTACTCGCCCACCAAGAGGACTACATGGAAGAGAAAGCTGTTCCAATACAACAACCACGAATAGGATTCCATTATTTTCCTGATACGATGCATTATCGTGAGAGCGACATCACCAGATGGTTGCCAGAGTTGCAGTCCCTTGGTGCGTCTTGGATTACCCTTTTTGCACACGATGATTTTGCCATACCTGAACCATTCATCACAAGCCTGATTAAAGCCAATATCAAACCCATAATCCATCTTCATAGTTCTACGCTGAAACCGTGCAAGGCCGCCAACTTGAAGGCCCTATTGACCGCATATGCCAATTGGGGTGTGCAATACATCGTCTTTTTCGATCGTCCCAACCAGATCAGCAGTTGGTCGCCTACTGACTGGGCTCAAAACAAATTGGTCGATCGCTTCCTTGACCTGTATCTTCCTTGTGCAGAGGTCGCTCTATCTTTAAGTTTGACACCTGTCCTTCCTCCTTTGGAGCCTGGTGGTAGTTACTGGGATACCGCTTTTCTACGAGACTTACTCTTAGCTATTAAAAGAAGAGGCTACGCAGCCTTACTTGATCACATGGCGTTAAGTGCAAATGCGAAACTGGGCAACCGTCCTCTGGAATGGGGCGCTGGTGGCCCTGAACGTTGGCCATCCACAAAGCCCTATTACACGCCGAAAGGCTCTCAAGATCAATGTGGTTTTCATATTTTCGACTGGTATCTTGCGATCTCAGCAGCCATCTGTGAGAGGCCAATACCCTTGATTCTATTCCAGGTGGGTTGTCGTGTTGGAGACGCATCCGATCCGCAATTTCCAGCTGTCACACCGGTGAATCAAACCTCTCGACATCTTGAAATTGCTCAAGCCTTGGCGGGGAGTTCAAACCAACAGGATATTGTTCCTCCACAGGTGATATCCATTAATTTTGGCCCACTATGGGCAGCCCCCGGCGACTCGGAAGCGCCGTATGCCTGGTTTCAAGCCAATGGGGACAAACTACCAGTAGTGGACAGTTTGAAGAATTGGGCATCCTCCCATAATTCAGTAACGATTGCGGCTGCAGCCACATCAGCAAAAGGGCGTTTCAATCCTCATCCAATTGCCCATTATTTGCTGCTCAATGAGGAACAGTGGGGGAAGCTGAACAAAAACTCACCCATCTTACGCGCCTTTACGCAAAAATACAAACCAACCATCGGCTTCTCGCTATCGGAAGCGGCATTGGCTCACCGCGTCACCATTTTCGGCGGGCCGCATATTTTCCCAGAGACGATCGTAGACCAACTCTCTGCAGCTGGCTGCACGGTTGAGCGTATCCAGGAAGATGGCACGGTTATTGCATCTAATAATTAATAGAAATTACTAGCAATTCGGTCTTAGCGCAACACCTTAAATCGAGGGTTTACATCAGGTGCCAATATGTTTGACATATCTAACGATATCAATTCTTCAATCTCTTTACCGCTGATCTCCACCCGCCAGCCCGCCAACTTACGCCCAAATTCCATCCACCAGCCCTGCCTGAAGGTATTGGGACTTGGAGGCGGTGGCTCAAATGCAATTAATCGCATGATCGAACTAGGTTTGAGCGGCGTAGAATTCATCGCCGCAAATACTGATTATCAGGCATTGCAAAATTGCCTCGCCCCAACCAAAATCCAACTAGGACCAGAAACTACACGTGGGCTTGGCGCAGGTGGCAATCCATCAATTGGTGAAGCCGCTGCTCAAGAAAGTTGGCGCGAGATCGCCACAGCCCTCAACGGCGCAGATATGGTCTTCTTGACCGCTGGTATGGGTGGCGGTACTGGCACCGGATCGATCTACATCGCCGCGCAGATTGCCCGATCGATTGGCGCGGTCACGATTGCGATCGTGACCATGCCTTTCAGCTTCGAGTTAGGTCGTCGCCAGCGCAATGCTAATCAGGGCTTGAACAACTTGCGCCCTCACGCGGATACACTGATTTCCATCCCAAACGACCGTTTGCTCTATGTCGCACCTCGCAACCTGCCCCTTGAGATCGCTTTTCGCCTTGCAGATGATGTACTTCGCCAATCTGTCCAGGGTATTACCGAGCTAATTACTCGCCCGGGCGTGATCAATGTGGATTTTGCAAATGTCCGTAACCTTATGAAGCTTGGCGGTGGTGCGCTGATGTCCATCGGTCAGGGTGAAGGTGAGAACAAAGCCCTGAAAGCTATTGAACAAGCTCTTCATCATCCTCTCCTACAAGACACATCCATTGACAACGCCGCCGGCATCTTGGTTAATTTCACCTGTGGTGAAGACCTCACCCTACTCGAAGTCGACACAGCCCTCACCCATCTGAGAAGCCAGGCAGGCGATCAGGCTGAAATCATCCTGGGAGTGGTCAACGATGAGCGATTGGAAAATCGCGTCGAGGCAATCCTTGTCGTTACTGGTCTAGGCGCAAAATCCATCGACGAGGCCATCCCGGGATTGCGCATGTGTTCCTATGCAAAACAGCAAACAACCGCCATGTCCACCAATCAGAGCAATGAATCACTTATCACAGCAACTGCAGAAGCCATGACTGCGCAAGAATCATATTACGCCGCCAATCGGAACAATCTCGATCTACCCGCCTTTTTACGCCGCCCGCGCTAAAACAAATTTTAGCACTGAGGAGAAAGTATGCTTGCCAAAGATATTTACAGTAATGCCGAAGTAACCTTCTGGGACGCTGTGATCATGATCTTGAGTGGCTTACGCTGGTTGAAAAGTTATCGCCGTAAGCTACTAGCCTTTATGTGCCAGGTAATCGCCTGGTGTTCAATTGGATTTTTGATCGGGCTGGTAGCAGGCTATGTGACGTTCTAGGTATATCAGGATTGTGTAATGTCTGCGAAATCTCGCCTCCGCTTCATCTTGACGAGCTTGGTGATATTCTCCACCTACTTGACGGGGTTGGTACCGACTCGCTCTGCATTGGCGGTTGATGGCTTGCCAGGCTCTCCCATGTTTGGGTACGGTGCTCGCCTCGATCTACAAGGTCAAGGCATCCGCCAGTCTGTCGACCTTGCCGCAGGCATGAACTTCACCTGGTTGCTGGTTGAGTTCGATTGGGCATTCTACTGGCCTGATCCTACATCGCAACCAAAATGGGATCAGCTTGACGCGGTCTCTGCCTTGGCTCATGAGAATAATATCAATTTAGTAATCTCCCTGTTCAACCCACCCGCTTGGGCAACAACAGTTCATGGACCTGATCCAGAACATACTGCCACGCTGGTGCTCAAGTTAGCCAGACGCTACCCGGATATCGTCTTGGCGGTCGAGTTGTTCCCCGGTGCAAATACAGTCGCTGGCTGGTCAGCCCAACCCAATCCACAAGATTTCAACATTCTCCTCCAAATCGTATCAACCAACCTGAGAAGTAAAGCGATAAACGTTCAAATGATCGCCACCCTCAGCCCACTATCTCCCGATAACACCGTAACAGATGTTCCCGACAAAGATTTCCTTGAAGGTCTATATGCATATGGCTGGCAAGCCGATAACATCATCCTCGGTATCAAATATGACAAAATCACGGGTGATGCTTTACAGCCTCCCTCGCCAGGTGGATTCCCCGTTCTCAGGCATTATGAAGACCTTCGCAACATCTTGATCCCACACCATGATGAGCAGCGCTTGATTTGGGTCACAGGTTTTTCCTGGCCCGTTGAGTTAACCGGCAATCCGGATCTTGCTATGGGTCAGGCTGGGTGGCTTTTTCAAGCATACCGCCTCCTCACCGCCCAACTTTACATCGGAGCAGCCTTCTTCGAACAGATCAATCCGAATTCTGCTTCTGGTGTCACATCAAGCTTATTACAACCTGATGCTACCCTTCATCCTGCTTGCTCCCTCCTCTCTCAATTGACCAATTCAACAAACATCATCGTTCCCGAACCTTTCGAAAAGTACCTTGTTCTTCCCTATATCATAAAAGGTATCTCAAAATAATTCTGAGGTTGAGTATGAAAAGTTCACATGCTGTCTTCCTGTCCATTTATGTGATATCGATCGTTGTTGGCTTTGGGGTGGGGAAAACCATCCAACAGTCTGAACTGGTCGAAAAACATCTCACCCCAGTATCGATCCCTGAACAGTCAATCCCCACCCTGAAAAATGGGCAGCACAACCTTCTGGTTATCACGGTGGATAATCTCCAATTAGACAAACCGCGGTTGACTAGTGTCTGGTTAGTCACCTACTTCCTGGACAATCCTTCGATCACTTTCTTACCGATCTCTCCCACTTCTTCGAACTCAGTAGTCACCCTAGACAAAAAACTATATGAGAGTTTTGAAATTGTTCGATCGAACGATCAGGTGAGTATATCCACAGGTTTTTTAAATAACCTGACCCTCAGTAATTTCTGGTGGAGTGGTTATCTAATCGTTGATCAACAAGCATTTTTAAGTGTACTGAATGAGCAAAACAATCTGGATGCCACTAACCGTGAATTAGCTGATGAGAAGAATACTACTATCCCCTTGGCGGCGGGCGATGACCCCGAAATAGTCTATGCCACATATACACGCATTCTGCAAGATACTTGCCATCTGATCGCACTGGACGGTGAGAATTTTGATTGGCAATCTTTCACTTCCTTGATCCCCCTTCACGTCAGCACTGATCTGAATGCCAAGCTTATGATAAATGAATGGATGTCATCCTTAGCCACCGTTGAAACGCCACTTTGTTATTTCCCGCTCGTGTCGCACGCCACCAATGCGGACGAGCAATAATACTCTTAGATAATGACCTTGAAGACAGCTAGTCAAACGAGGTAAATATGGAAGCCTTTAGTATGGACGAATTACAAGTTTTAATGCTCGTTGGTATGTTCCTCCTGGGAGGGCTTACCTTCGTGACCGGTGTTGCTATTCTTGTGAGTGGTGCGTGGGGGCGTGAGCTCCGCACAATCACAACCCAAACCACCAGACTGGCCCAGAAAGGGATCGCCGATGACATTTCTGGTCTGGTTGGCAACGCCTCAACATTGCTGACCTCGATCAACGAGATGATGCGCACTGCCACGGGCATCGGAGTATTTTTGACTGTTGCCGGTGCTCTGCTGATGGGCCTCACCGTATGGTTCGTGATACAAGCGCCATAGGTCTATATGACAAATTCTCCGTTCCAATCATATCTACAAAGGTATATGCCCCTCGCCCTAAAGCCATGGCTGGTGGCAGCTCTGCGGCAAGACAAATTGATTTGCCAGGCCGCCTCCGCGTTTCTCACCTTCGACCCGTCGAGTACGGGTAATTCACCTGTAGAATATTTTGATCCTGAGGATTGGACACCAGCCGCAATCGCATTGAGGAGCATTGCTCCTACCCTATCAACCAAATGGCTTTGCACGAACCCTATGCCTGAATTGGACGATGAAATCCGGCAACATGCAGAGCTCATCTTAAATACCACGACCTTTCCATCTGAAAACTGGTCACTTGAAAAAGCTGGCTGGATTGCCCTGGCACTCCGTTCTGAGTATCTCGCTAAAAAAACCTGGAAACCGATCTTAGATGCTTGGCTGAGTGATCCGGATTCGCAACACGGGACCATTTTGGCTTGTCTGTATGGCATGATCGCAGATCCACAGGCTCTATTCCGTGCCGTTCTCCTGCACAACCCTTCTTCACATAACATCGCCATAGTCTTGCACGCTGTGCTTTCAAATCCTCTGCCACCAGATGCCAAGTTGCATTTCCTGATCGGGTTATCGCAAACGGAAGAATCCAAACCGTACTTGCCCGTATCTGGTCGCTTGACATTTCTCCACATTCTCCAAAACCAACACCCCCAGTTGGCACATGATCTGGCACAATATTGGCTGGACACCTTGGAACAATTTCCTACGAGGGCAAGCTGGGTAAATCAAGATCCACTGACATGGTTCTTTGACCTTGAAGCCGAAATATTCCAGGCAGCCTCCAAGCAGATGATCACCCTTGAACCATCATCTGTGGCGATCATTAACGAGTGGAAGAAGTTGTCATTTTCACCAACCGCCGAACAATCAGGAATCACAACTTTATCCGATCTGATAACAGCCGCTCGTGCCCAACAGACCGCTGATCCACAGCAAGCACTTCATTACTTGCAAAGAGCAAACCAGTATCTGGAAGAGTTTTTAAAAGGCATCCGAAATTCATTACTGTCAGATTCCCGTCTCGTGCCTCTGATCCAGGAAATGAGCGAGACATTCCTGGCATTGGGTCGCCCCCAGGATTCAGATAATACGCTGTCCATCGCTCGCGATTTGCAACCCACCAACCCGACTCTCATGGTACTGCACGCCCGTTCAAAACTGAAGTCCAACAAAGCCTCAGAAGCCGTAGAAGCGCTTGCCACTGCCTTGACGCTCGTCCCCTCCCGCCTCGACATCAGTGCTCAACTTGCTGAAGCAGCTGAAATGGCAGATCAATGGCAGGTAGCATTTCCTTTACGGCGTGCGCTGCTCGAGGAAGCTATAGCAAATGGTCAAGCAGATCCGGTTAATGAGCGATATGCCCTGGCCAATTGTGCTCTACACGCCAACCTGCCTGAGCAGGCTTTACATATCGGTCAGCAGTTGATACTGATCAACCCTAACGATGGCTTAGGTCATTACTACTATGGTCAAGCCCAGTTACAGATGGGTAAACTTGCAGAAGCTCAGGATAGTTTAACGAAAGCAACAGAACTGAGTTTTAGCCAGCCACTTCCTTGGCTGGGTCTCGCCTCTATGTACCAACAAACCGGTGACCCCGATCAAGCTCTGGTTACTCTGCAATCTGCTGCCCAGGCTGTACCGGGTAGTGCGGAAATCCATCTACAACTCGGTGAGATTTATCTGCAACGCGATGCCTACACCCAAGCTCTTGAAGCACTTTCGCTGGCAAATCGCTTAGCTCCCGCCCACCCCATCGCAGCATATCAATATTCGCTTGCATTGCAACAACTAGGAAACTTAGAGGAAGCCAGGCATGTTTTGCATCGAGCTTGTGAAGCCAATCCACAAGACCAGCAATTAGCTTTTGCTTTCGCCAAAGTCTTGCATGCGCTAGGAGAGAGTGAACAGGCATTTTCCTACCTGGAATCAATCATCTCAAAAGAATCCGAACAGCACATCGAATTCCACCTTATCTATGCGCAAGTCGCGCTCAAATTGATTGACAAATATCCAAAAGTTGAACACAAGCCCGAAAAGGCTATCGCCGCCTTAGAGAAAGCGTTAAAACTCGAACCATCCAACCTTCATGCAATGAGTCTCATGGCAGAGGCCCTTGCTGCCTCTCACAACTACGCCGAGGCGCTCGCCATCTATCAATTACTCATGGACACACCGTTGATCCATGAACCAGATTGGTCGAGCAGGTTGGCAATCGGCATGGGACGCACTGCCCTGGCATTAGGTAAGCCGGAAGTAGCAATCGCCGCGTTGCAAGATGTTGTCCAAAACGATCCGGAAACACCATTACCATATCGTCTCCTTGCCGAAGCCTACTTAGCTGCCCATCTACCTGAGAACGCCTTGCGGTCCGCTCAATCGGCAATTTTATTAAAAGAAGACAACCCAAACACAATCGACTGGATCGTCTCATTTATTAAAAATATTGTGGATGAGAACGCCGTTGAATTATCAAAAGCTGGAAACAACAACCTCCTTAACCAGGTTCTGGATGACAGCATTAATACGATTATCAACATAATTCAAACCAAACCAGACCAGATTGGGTTAGCCATCAGCTTGGGTGAATTACAAGTTCTGGCTGGCGACTCGAGAGCCGCGCGCCAATCCCTGATTACCATAAGCCATAGCAGTAGTGCACAACCTTCGGATTTGATGATTGCTGCCGAACATCTCTTTTTCCTCGAAGATATGCAGGCTGGTATCGATTCACTCCTGCGAGCCGTAGACATTGAAAGTGCTGCTTCAGGAGCCCCTTCCATTCAGGTATTAACCAAGCTCGCCCAAGCTTATGCCAGGGTAGGCAATTTACATTCAGCCCTGGAAACCTTTGACCGCGCCATCGAAATCGAACCATCAAGTACAAGCCTGTATACTGCAAAAGTACGCATGTTACTTGCCTCACACCAGACGCAACAGGCGCTAGACTGCTTGCAATCCGCATCCCAATTTATCACATCGGGATTATCCAACCCGGATGTCCAATACACATATGCCCGCGCATATTTACTTGATGGCAACCTTCCTACTGCCCTCGATCATATCCTGCAGGCAATCACAGCCATTACCCAAACAAATAATACATCAAAGAACAACTCATATGGCGCGACAACCTTCGAAACACACCCGATCGCGATAATTACCCTTACCGCAGATCTTTATCGATCGTTGCTCCAACCTGAGCTAGCCAAACAGTCACTAGCTCTAGGGCGCGAATACCGATCTACGGCAGCTAACGAGCTACCCGATTACATCCCTTATTTCTGCTTATTGAATGAATTAGAACTGGAAGCAGAAGGCAGGTTCTTGACAGATATCGACCCGCCCTCAAATACCCAATTTGCATTGAAACATCCACGCCTGATGTCGCTAAAAGCGCGTCAGTCTTACATGCTAGGTGACGCAGAAAAAGCTCGGGGTTATCTCGCATCTGCACTGGAAATATTAACTTCGTTGGAGAAACGGGGTCACGCATCAATTTCCAATATCGATCAATTGGAAATATCAGCTTCTGATTACGTGGCATGTGCAGAAGCGGCAATCCAAATGCGCGATTGGGAGTCAGCACAGAATGTTCTACAAAGAGGCGTACAGTTCGCGGAGTCAAATCCACTCATTCGTATAACCCTGGCAAGATATCACACCCTCCAGGCAGAGTACAAGGATGTATGCCAATCGTGTAATGTAATCCGACACGTCCCTGGTTCGGAGGTCATAACTGAGCATACATTACACAGCGTCCACAGCGTCTTTGCCGACATCAATAAAACATTCAACGACTGGCGAGAGCAGTTATCCAAATTAGGAGTTAGCATTCCCGATCATTTGTTGGATCGCTGGCAAGCACGTGCCGACCTAATTTTTGCGGGTCATGCCCCTGCGTTTGACTCAGCGTATCAAAAGTTCGCTTTATCCACCCAAAAACAGTCTACATCTCCATTTCTTCACTACTCAGAAGACATTGCCGCGCTCTTGGCTGCTTCTCGCCGGCAATACGAGCAAGCGGATGACATAAACAACAATGCACCCATGTTACAGCTAGCGCGGCAACAGCCCCCCCATCCATCCTTGCTCCTCCAATTAGCCATCTTACTATCCAACCGCCATCCGCTGGATGCGCTCACCGCGTGTCAACAAGCACTTCATTGCATAGGGCAGGATCAACCCGACCTGTTAGCAATGTGTCATTACTACTTATCCACTTTGTATATAAAACAAGGCTTGGTGTCTGAAGCCGAAGAAAGCCTTGACACTGCCTTGCAAATATGGAGTGATGAGCCACGCTGGAATGCGCTGGCTGCTGAGATTAAATCGAGCGCCGGTAACATAACTGCCGCGATCAATCATCTCGAAGAAGCCGTCAAGTATGAGCCAAAGAACATCCAGCATTATCTTGCCTTGGGTCGCACCTATCTCAACGGTATCTCAGCTAGTGCAGAAACCGATGTCGCCATTTTCCAAAAGCGTGCTATCCGCAACCTGGAACGTGCCACTCGTCTTGCCCCTCAGGATGTCGAAACCTGGCTCGCTCTCGCTCAGGCACATTATCAAATCGGTGACTTAAAGCAAGCAGATGGATACATTGACAAGTTATTAGACATAGACGAGAAAAACTACAACGCATTATCCATGAAAGCTGAGATCGCTCTCCGCTCGAACGAGTTGGACAAAGCCAGTAAATATGCCCAAAATGCAGCTTCCCAACAACCTGAGCTTCCCGCCGCATACCTGATTCTTGCTCGCACCCTGGAAGCTCTCAACCAACCTGAAGAAGCTTTGCATGCTTTGGAAAAAGCAATCCAAAATAATGCCAATCCACTACCTCTTCAACTTGAGCATGCCGGGTTAGTTAAACAACTTCAAGGTTCCCAAACCGCCTTAGAAGAGCTGCAAATGCTTGCACAAAAATTCCCAGAAGATGCCACTGTTTTAGCACATCTTGCGAAAGCTTATGCCGAATGTGATGAGGATGACCTTGCCATCCAATTTGCCCAGAAGGCTTTGAATACCATCCAGGGCTCTCTTACCGAGGTTCAAAAGGCGCAGATGCACCATCTCTTAGGTTGCTTATTACGCAAAACTGGGCAATTAGATCAGGCCATCATGCAATTACACAAAGCAGCTCAATTAGCTCCCGATAACATTGAAGCCTATCTCGAGTTAGGTATCGCTCACAAAGAACGGCGCGAGTACCAACAAGCTTTGCAACTTTTCCAACAGGCCACATCGATAGCCACAAAAGACCCTCGACCATTCTATATGGCTGGCCTGGCATTAAAAGAAGGCAAAGACTATCGTAAATCAGAAATAATGCTTCGTAAAGCAGCCAACCTTGCTCCTCAAGACGTCAATATCCGTCGTCAGCTCGCTGCTGTCGTTGCCCTTAATCTCGTACACAATCCCACAACAGCAAGGACAAACATTGAATGACAACTTCCATGAAGTTATCATCATTATTAAATAAGCCCTGGACACGAGAACAGATTCTTAACCTCCTAAATACCGCACTGTCGGTAAATGAAAATAAATATGTACGGCAGGTCGCTTTGATGTGGCTTTCTATATATCCTGGAGACCTCCACGTACGACTTTTATATGCCCGTTCGCTTTTAGCCGAAACCACGCCGTCATTAAAAAAACAAGCTCTACAAATTCTTGAAGAAATATGCATGTTCGATCCCGAATTTGTTGAAGCTCATAAATATCTTGCCCAGGCGCAGCGCAGCTTGAAGTCAGAAGCAGCCGCAATCACATCCAATTGTGTTCTTGCCCTTGGCGGCACCTCCCTGCGCGTTGCGCACGGAATCAATCCGCCTCCAGATTGGGCAATCCAGTTACGCGAATCGCGTCGCCTGTTGCTTGATGGGGAAAATAATGGGCAGTCGAAAGCCCCACCCAAGCTTGAACAAGCCCAGACACTTATCCATCAGGTTCTGGTCGCCAACCCTGATACCCCGTTGGCGGCAGTCACCCATCTTCGGGTTATACAGGCCCTTGGCACCCTGCCCGATGAAACCATACATGGTTTGGCGCAAGCCTATTATCAGCGCTGGTCAAAGTGTCTACCAATCATGCTGTTTTATGCCCGCGCATCAATGGAGTGCGGTGACGCATCCGAAGCCGTTTCGATACTCCATCACTCAGTTACAATGGATGTTAACGGTCAGGTGCCTAGTCGCTTATGGGGAAAGGATCATCCCTACCGGTCTTTGTGGCCCGAGAAACTAGATATCGCCCCAGGATGCGCAAATAGCCCACAAAACATTCCCATCCCTGCCCCGGTAGCTGCTGCATACGGCTGGAATCGCTTGCCTTCCTCCACACCACAAATTTCGGAGGTCGCATCGCAATCCTCGACTAAGCACGGTGATCTCACTCCTTCTCACCCTTTGTCATCCTCTGCTCCTCACCAAGACGCTGTCACGAGTCCACAAACAGCCATCCTGCATGATGTCACGAAGGGGTTCAACAATGCTCATAGAGAAGGACGCTTCCCTATCTATGTTGTATTTTCTACCCGTCTCGGTCTAGAGCAGCACTACGAACCTCACAACTTCCTACTGATAGAGGAAGCCATGCAACGGTTGGTTATAGCTGTACGCGGTAGAAAAATTGGGCACCAGAACTGGGGTGCACTGCTCTACCTCGCCGACGACCCTGATATCGCTGCTGCACTTGGTATTAAACCAGCCCGCCATAATGATCCCTGGAGTTTAAAATTAGCCCTTCAGGATTTGGACAATGCCTTAGGTAAGAGAGGCGAACGAATTGGCGCACTGATCATCATCGGCGGACCTGAAGTTGTGCCTTTCCATAATTTGCCTAATCCTGTTGAAGATATCGATCGGGATGTTCCATCCGACAATCCATATGGTACCCGCGATGAAAATTATTTCGTGCTTGAATGGCCAGTAGGTCGCCTCCCGGGTGGGTCGGAACGTGATCCTGCTCATTTGATTAACCTGATTAACAACATTTCTTCACAGCATCATGATGCGAGTCGCCACCAGCCGTGGTACCAAACATACTGGAATATGCTGCTCAACTGGTTCCGTCCAAAGCAAAAACGATTATCAGCCAGCCTGGGTTATTCAGCCGCCGTTTGGCGCCGCGCCTCACTTGCCGTCTACCGCTCCATCGGCGATCCGCGCAGTTTGCTTATTTCGCCGCCAGTTCAGGCATGTGAGCTTGATTACGCCTCTGAGAAACCGGCCTTGAACCAATCCGCAACCTCCGAATCTGTGCTCTCATCCGCTTCTTGCTTGATAATTCCTCCCGCTCAATTTGGTTACTTCAACCTTCACGGGCTGGCAGATACCAGCGAATGGTATGGTCAACGCGACCCCGTTGATTCAAGCGAAGGTCCCGATTTCCCAATTGCACTGCGCCCACAAGACATTCGAAATTCTGGTCATGCACCTCGCGTAGTCTTTAGTGAAGCCTGCTATGGTACATATATTCATGGCAAAAAAGCTGAAGAAGCGATTTCGATTAAATTCCTGACTTCTGGAACACTTGCCGTCGTCGGATCGACTTGCACCTGCTATGGTTCCATTGCTTCCCCCCTGATCGCAGCAGACCTGTTGGGTCGTGTTTATTGGGGATTAGTCTCCGAAGGCAACCTCGCTGGCGAAGCCCTCCGTCGCGCCAAATTATACCTTGCACGTGAAATGCACCGCCGGCAGGGATTCCTCGATGGAGAGGACCAAAAAACCCTGATCTCTTTCGTTCTCTATGGCGATCCTCTGGCACAGCCATTCCAGGCATCACGGCGTCACAAGCTCGTCAAAACTGCTCCCGAATTACCGGGTCACCTGCTGACCATCTCCGATCAACAGCCAGCCCTATCACAATCCAGCGCCCCCTCACCTGAAGTTACCGCTCAGGTCAAACAGGTGGTGAAACAATATCTCCCGGGAATGCTTGACGCTCAGATCAAAGTGAATCAGAGTAGTATCCTGTGCCATGCAGGAGGATCATCTATTTCAACTAGTTCTTGTTGCACAAAAAATACCATCGATGCACAAGGTCGAAAAGTGATCATCTTGTCCAAGCGTGTCGAACAAGCCACCCGGGTCCACTCGCAGGTAGCACGGCTTACCATGGATAAGTCTGGAAAACTGGTTAAATTGGTAGTATCTCGATAAATCTCTTGATCTAAGGAAGCATGAATATCGACACTCCGCGCCGTGCCAACGCGGAGTGTTTTGCTGTTCTATAGAAAAATTCATCAATTCTCTATCTTCTGAACCTCTATTCATGGTATCATTTTTATGCATTACTCATATAGGTGAAATCGTGCGCTATCGTGGTTCTTTCTCTTTCTTACGTTGGGGATCTTTACTTCTCGTCTTGGTTGCGGTCGTAATGACTGTCCTCCAGCTTGTTCGCTTCAGCCGTATGCGTGCCTATCTTCCAGCCGGCTTGACAATCGCAGGTATACCGGTAGGAAATCTGGATCGCGAGCAGGCAGCTGACCGATTATTGGAAGTCTTCACCCAGCCTATTCAACTCACATACAATCAAGCAATTATCCAAATCGACCCTCGGACAATTGGCTTTGAGTTGGATTTGGATACCATGCTCACTGCTGCGGATCAAGTACGTACTCAACAACCTTTCTGGCAGGCATTTTGGGATTATCTTTGGGGTCGACCATCCCAGGAAACAGATATTCCTCTCGCCTCGACTTACTCCGAGGATCGACTGCGCGCCTATCTGGAAAGTGAAGTAGCCAGCCGCTATGACCAACCCGCCACTGCTGCCAGGCCGGTCATCGGTACAGTGAATTTCGAAGCCGGTGTAGAGGGGACTGTACTAGACATTGACAAGGCAATGCTTCCAATTGAAAATGCTCTTCACTCTACAACACAGCGAATGGTTTCATTGCCATTGGAACGAACCTCCCCCTCCCATCCTTCATTTGCCAATCTAGGGGTTTTACTACAACAGACGATTGAGCTATCCAGTTTTGACGGTATCGTAGGTCTCTATCTGTCCGATTTACGTTCTGGTCAGGAGATTCGTTTCACCATACAACAGGGAACAGAATTCAGCTATCCACCGGATGTCGTTTTCACAGCCAGTAGTACGATAAAAATTCCGATCATGGTTTCTGTCTACCGTCGTTTGGGTGACCAAATCAGTAGCGACATATCAAAGAACCTTGAAGACATGATTGCCCGTTCGATCAATTCCGCCTCAGATTGGTTGATGGAGCGCATAATTGATCCTGGCAGTGGCCCGTTATTGGTAGCTAAAGATATGCAGACTTTGGGATTGCAAAACACTTTTCTGGCCGGCTATTTTTATGAGGGAGCGCCTCTTCTTGACCGCATATCCACTCCCGGGAATCAGCGCACCGACGTAGACACTGATCCAGACCCATACAATCAGACCACCCCTCTGGAAATGGGCATGTTGTTAGCGGATATCTACCAATGTGCATCGAGCGGGAATGGAAATTTGATTGCTGCTTTTCCAGGTGAGATTTCCCAATCAGAGTGCCAGATGATGATCGACAACCTTCTGCAAGACAAGACAGCCCGCCTGATCGAGGCTGGCTTACCTGATGGCACGAACATTGCCCATAAACACGGTTGGGTCACGGACGCCTATGGCATCATTCATGATATGAGTGACGCAGCGATCATTTATACACCTGGTGGGAATTATGTGCTGACAGTGTTTTTATATGATGCTGAACAGATTATCTTTGATCCAGCCAATGAAATGGTTAAAAACATCTCACGCGCGGTTTATAACTACTACAATTTACCTGAGCCATAAACCATTAAGGTATAATAGCGCCATCGCCCTCGTAGCTCAATGGACAGAGCATCTGACTTCGGATCAGACGGTTGAGCGTTCGAATCGCTCCGGGGGCGCTAGTGATTTAAAAGCAGGCCACGCACGATTCGAGTTGCGCTGGCAGCATCCGCTGCAAAACCATCGGCACCGATTAACTGTGCATACTCTTGCGTTATTGGAGCACCGCCAATTACGATCTTCACATTTTCGCGTAGACCAGCAGCGTTTAATGCATGGATCGTTTGCTGAATATTCTGCATCGTCGTTGTGAGCAATGCCGACATTCCAATCACCTGAGCGCCCTCCCGTGCCGCCTTCACAAACGCCTCAGGGGTCACATCCACACCCAGATCGCGCACTTCAAATCCTGCCCCTTCCAGCATCATCGCTACCAAATTCTTGCCAATATCGTGCAGGTCGCCTTGCACCGTACCAATTGCCACAACCCCCACTGGCTTGACACCGGCTTGCACAAGCAATGGTTTGAGCAATGATAGTCCGGCTTGCATGGCACGCGCCGCAATCAGCATTTCTGGCACATAAAATTCACCTTCTTCGAAGCGCCTACCTACCTCGTCCATCGCCATGATCAAACCCCGCTCGAGAATTTCCTCTGGCGTTATACCCGCTTCTATAGCAGCCTTAACTGCTTCCTCAACGGCGACAACATCTCCATCAATAACAGATGCAAAAATTGCTTGAGTCATCTTGAGCCCTTTACCAGAAATTATATCATCGCTCAAACTCCGAA
>ERZ1649853.198-NODE-198-length-26116-cov-16.351598_pt1 | contig 26116 bp, 23 predicted proteins | sample MGYA00575353_ERZ1649853 | MGnify/ENA primary metagenome ERZ1649853 (study PRJEB40853, sample SAMN11349654) | freshwater sediment metagenome | isolation source: river sediment | host: Sediment | place: India: Okhla Barrage, New Delhi | collected 2017-02-21 ...
CGATCAGGACGTCGGTTCCCTTGTACATCTGGCTCAGCGATCCGACGGTCACGATCCTCGGGCTTTGGACCGGCGCCGCGAAGACCCGAGAATTCGCCGCGTATGCCTCTGCGGACAGATCGATGTCCGATCCGTGGATCGCGAGGGCCTGCGGGCCCGGAGGGTAGCGTCGCTGGAGCGTGCGCTCGGTCACGTAGCGGCACGCGGTCGCCTCCCGGCACTGTCTGCGGAGATTGCGAACGAACCACCAGCGGAGAAGCCGGAGAAAGGGGGTCCGGACGGCACCCGGGGAGAACACGTCGTGCGGGTCGCCTACCACGACGACGCCGAAAGGACGCCGCGATCCTTCGAAGCGGGCAACCAGGATCGAGCCGATGGCGGACGGCACCCGCAGGAGGACCGCCTCGTCCGCCCGCAGGGCATCGCGCGCCGCAGCGCGAATCCGCGGGTATCCGCGAGCGAACTCGAGGGGGCCGACGTAGGGAGGGATTCGCGAGAACGACACGCCGTCCCCATCGGCGCGCCGGGCTTCCGGCGACGCTCGCAGGACGGATCGGACTCTCGCGAGGACTCGCACTCGGTCGAACACGTCCCGATACTTGGCGAAGAACTCGTGGTTGCAGGCGCCGCCCGTCCAGACGGAGCCGTCGGGCATGCATTCGAAGCGCTGCTCGAGGGTCAGCAGGATGTCCATCGGTTACGGCACCGTTCACCGGACCGGGAGCGGGCGGACCCCGCTCAAACGGGGATCGCTCTTTCGGTCGGCTGCTCGCCGCGCGCGCTCCGGCCTCCGCACAGCACCAGCGCGGCGGGAAGCAACCCGTTCTTGACGACGAAGACCACGATATTGTCCGAATCCGAATAGAGAATCACCAAGGAGAGGTTGACCAGGAACGGAAACAAGAGCCAGCGAAGGTCGCCCGGATGCCAGGTGCGTGCCCACCGGCGAACCGCCGCCACCCACGTTCCGAGCAAGAAGAAGGCGACGGGAACCGCAAGGGGCCCGAAGTTCAGCATCGCCTCGCCCGCCAGGCCGTACACGCGCGACGAACGGAACGATCCGATCTCTTCGCCGCAAAAGGTTCCGGCGCCGTGGAGCGCCTCTGTTCCCTCGAACACCTTCGTCGGCGGTCGGTTGGGCCAGACGGCGCGCGGCACGAGCAGGACGAGAGCGCCGACATAGGTGCGGCCGAACGCGTAGTGGTAGTCGCCGCCCCGCTCCGTCGTCGCGCGAAGAACGGTTGCCTGAACGTCGCTGCGGCCGAGGTCGTTGAGAAGCATCGCCTGGGGGCTGCGGCTGGCGTGAGATTCGAGAAGGTCCTGGGACTCGCCGGAAGCGAACGCGCCGAGGCCCTCGAGCCCGCTGGATTTGTAGAAGCCGTAGCCGTACAGGAAGACCAGGAGGAGAGCCAGTCCGGCGTAGAGGAAGCGCCGTGGGACTCGTCGAATCGAGAAATGCACGATCCCCACGGCCCAGAAGAGCCCCCAAACCGTGTTGCTTCGGCTCCCGCGAAGGCCGCCGAACAGCATCTTGAGGACGAAGAACGCGACGAGCACGAGCAGCAACTCGACCCAGGACGGCGGGCGACGCCCGCGGCGGCGGAATACGGCGTAGCCCATGAGCGCCAAGATCGGGAAGCTCTCCGAGATCGTGAACGTCCAGCCCATGCCTCGGAACGCGTCGGGCCTCGTCTCGAATGCGGTGATGTAGCCGAGAATGCCTTCGTACTTGTAGTAGATCCAGGCCTGGATGCTCGCAGTGAGCAGGAGCAGCGCGCAGAGCGCAAGGGCGAATCTGCGCTCTCGGATCGCCCAGTACCTGCTGGGCCGCCCGCGTGTCGCGCGCGGATCGCCTCCACGCCGAGAGGCGATGTGATAGGCGATCAGGCCGCATAGATTCAGGGCGGCCATCCCGCCGAGCCACGGTCGCCAGTCGCTCGGAGGAACGACCTCCCGGAGCCAATGATCGAGCCCGACATGAAGGAGGGGGGCGACAAAGAAGAAATGGAGACCGAGGATACCCATGAGCCCGGCGGGATCGAAGACGTCGAGCCGATCTCGCAGCCAGTCGATGCCGTCGGTCCCGATCGCGACGCCGCACAACGCCACCGGAACGAGAAACCAGTGGCAGAATCGCGGCACGGTGAACGCCAATGCCACCGATGCCGCGCCGATGCCGAGCGCGGCGAGGTACAGGCTCATGCGGTCCCGGGTGCGCGGTTGACCCCTCCCGGGGGGCGCAAGGGGCCGATTCGAGTCGTGCAGCATGCGAGTGGCGCCTCGATCGCGGCTTGCCGCTTCCGCGCGCGTCACGGCCGTCGTGCGCCGCCGTCGTCGGTTCTGAGCGTACCGGAGTAAAGATCCTCAAGTCGCCGGACGGAATTGCGGATATTGAAGTCGCTCTCCTCGAGGGCGGCCAGCGCCGCCGCGCGCTGCGGGACGCCGCGCGGACGCCCGATGGCGTCGAGGATCGCCGCGACCCAGGCATCCCGAGGACCATCCAGGGGAATGCGCCGCATGAGAGGGAGCACGACGTCGACCTCGGTCGGCACCGCGTCGGAGAGGACGCAAGGCAGGCCGGCGGCCTGAGCCTCGAGCAGCGCCAGCCCGAGACCCTCGTGAAGAGACGGAAACGCGAACACATCGACCGCTCCGGAAAGCAGGCGGGGCACGTCCGATCGGAGTCCCGCGAACGTCACGCTCCCCTCCAGGCCGAGGCGGCGGACGAAGCCCTCGATGGCGGGACGCTCCTCGCCGTCGCCGATCAGGACCAAGTGGGCCAACGGCAGGCGGCGCGAGAGTTCCGCGAACACGTCGAGGAGGAACCGATGATTCTTGGGTGGCACGAAACGGCCGACGTGTCCGACGACCGTCGCGTCGAGCGGTAGTCCGATCTCGCGGCGCAGCAGGTCGCGGTCCGACGTCTCGCGGAAGGGCTGGAGATCAATTCCGCAGTAGTGCGTTCGCCAGCGCGGGTCGTCCCGCCAGCCGGATCCGAACAGGGCAGTGGCCGCCTTGCCGCTCGCCGCGAGTCCCAAGGTCGCGTGTCGTCGAACCAGCCGCTCGGTAAGCTTCAGATAGCCGCGCCGCGCCATCCCCGCGGCGCGGTCCGGGCCGCTGGTGTCGCTGTGGCTGTGTGCGAGCCGTGTCGGCACTCCGCACCGGTGAGCCTGGCAGAGGACGATCCCGCTGAAATGATGCACGTGGCTGTGGACGACGTCATACGGGCCCTCGGACCTTAGGATGCGCCGGAGATTCCGGAGGTATCGAAGGGGCCGATGGGGGCTCAAGCACGGAAGGATCCGCGCGCCGAGCGCGCGGGCCTCGTTGTCGTGCGCGGCCGGCTGATCCGTGTGCACGGCGAAATCCAGCCGGAAGCGGTCGCGGTCGATGTGGCGAAGAACGTTGAGGAGCCACGTCTCCGCGCCGCCGCGATTCAGCGATCCCAGGACGTGGAGAACGCGGATCGGGCGGGTGTTCACGCGCGGACCTCGGGGGAGTCCGGGCCCGGCCCGAGCCGGCGCAGCGCCGCGGCGAGGACGATCGCTCCGCCGATCAGGGAAAGAGAGGATGTCGCCACCGTGGCCCAGGCGGCGCCCATCAGCCCGAAGCGGGGCACGAGCAGCGCCGAAGCGGCCGTTGTGCCGAGAACGACGATCGTGAAAAGCGGCACCTGGGCGCGGAAGCTTCGGGCGGCGGTCATTCCGTAGCCGAGGAAGGAGGACAGGAAGCTCAGCGCCGCACCCAGAACGAGAACGTGAAGGACGTTCACCTGGGCAGCGTATTCCGGCCGGTAGAGGATCGCAAGGATCGAGCGCCCTGCGACGGCCGCGAGGATCAGGCCTCCTGCTCCCAGCCCCGCGGCCCCGATCAGGAGCCGCCCGAGAAGGCGGCGGAACTCGGCGGCGTTCTTCTCCGAGTAGTGGCCGGCCAGACGGGGCGTGGCGGACTGGCCGAGCGCGTTCACGATCATAGTGCCGGCGACGGTGACCTGGGCGAGGGCCGTGAAGATCCCGAGGTCCCGTTCGCCGAGATGCGCCTCCAGGAAATAGCGAGGGATGTTCGCGTTCAGGGAGACGAGGGTCATCACGAATCCGAGCGGGAGGGCGAGCCTTGCGAGCCGCAAGATGCGCGGAAACGACCGCTCCGGTCGCACGGCCGCCGGCATCCCGCCGTCCTCCGCGGCGAGCGCACGACGAACCCGGGAAGCGTCGTACGTGGCCAGGACGATCGCGAAGGCGGCGGCCATCGCGACGGCGCCCCACGCCACGCTCCCCGTCACGTGCACGGCGATCCCCAGGAGAGCGAGCGACAGGGGTCCCCGGGCCGTCATGGACACGGCGATCCAGTCCATGCGCTCTCTCCGCTGGAAGAGCCCGTACGCGACGTCGCTCAGGGATTCGACGGCCTTCGCGCCCGCTACGGCCAGAATGGCGAGCGACGTGCTTCGAGGCTCCCCGGCGATCCCGACGACGAGAGCGACGGTCAGAATGGCGCCCGCCGTCATGAGCATCCGCAGCCGAAGGTACTCGCCGAACCGGAACTCGGCGCGCGCATCGGTCGCCTGCACGGCGCGGAGCTGCAGATTCGCGAACAGGAAGATCGGCGCGGTGACGGCCAGTCCCAGGGCGAATCTCCCGACCGCGGCCGGGTCCGCCATCTTCGCGAGGGCGATCAGGATCCCCCACTGGGACGCCGCATAGAGGCCGTTGCCCGCGAGCGTCCACGCGAAGTTGCGGCGCAGGCCGAGAGGAGGCGCCTGGCCGGTCGCGGGGAGCCCCCGTGCGGGAGCCCTAGACCGCACGGGTCGCTTTCCCGAAGCGCCGGATGCGCGAGACCGGCTCCGTGGAGCCGAGATCCTCGGGGCTCGACGCGACCGGTCCGCCGCGCGTCGCGACGATCACCGCTGCGAACACCGCGATCGCCGGGATCCGCATCCAGAAATCCACGAAGCACCCGAGAGCCGCCGCCGCGGCGGCGGCACCGAGAATGGAGACGAAGCGGTCCGGGGGACGGGCGCGGAGCCCGTCGCCTCGCGGCAGGAAGCATCCCGTCGCGAGGCCGACGACCGCCGCCAGGACCAGGAGCCCGCCGTCCGTGCACCCTTCCAGCCAATCGTTGTGCGCGTGGTCCCACCTGCCCCGTATCTCGGGGGTACGGTGGAGGTCGAAAGCGGGCTCGAAGGTGCCGAGGCCGGTGCCCAGCAGCCAGGAGTCCGGGATCATCTTCACGGAGGCGAGCCACGTTGGAAGGCGCTCGTTGAGGGTCGGCAGGGACTCGCTCCCGGAGACGAAACGCTCGCCCGGAGCGCGGACCTGCTGCCACAGGAGGAGGACCGTGGGGGTGGCCAGGACGGCAAGGAGGACCCAGGCAGCGCGATGCTTTCTCGCCGAAGCGAACGCCACCAGCGCCGTCGCGAGGATGGCTACCGCGAGCCCGGAGCGCGAGTACGACAGGATCACGCCGGCCCAGATCGCGGCCGCGGCGAATCCTCCGTAGAGCAGCCTCCTGCCCTCGGGTTCCCAGGCGCCGAGGAAGCGCTCCCGCCAGGAGCGGACTCTAGGGAGGTGCTCCCACGACTCGATCACGAGGCCGAGGGCGAAGGGAAGGCTCATCGCCAGGTAGGCGGCGAAATGGTTCCTGTTGACGAATGTCCCGGTCGCCTCGTCCAGACAGTACTTCTTGGCATGACCGAGGATCTCCTGGTGGCCGGTCAGGTACTCGGCGGCGCCGTAGATCCCCTGGAAGGCTCCCGAGGCGGCGATCGCGAGGGCGGCCTGCCTCAGGTGGGCCGGCGTTCGGATCGCGACGGCGGCCGCGAGGCCGATCAGGACGTAGGCGAGGAAACGCATCAGCGCGTCGGTCGTCGCGGGAGGCTCGAGGCTCTGGGGGGCGAGAGCGCTCGAGATCTCCGGCAGGAGGCGGGAAACCTCCTCTCGGGCGGCGGCGGTCGGGGCGGCGACGAGGCGTGTCCAGGCGCGGGGGAGCGGAAGGAGCTGGAGGAACCCGATCGCGGCGATCGCGGCGGCGGGGAGGAGCAGCCACCGCGCGCGGGACGAGAGCCCTTCCGGATCCCTCGCGAGAATCAGGACGGCGGCGGCGCCCAGGACGGCGGCCCACAGCTCGATCGTCAGGACGGCCCAGGGGGTGACGGACCCGAACGGGAGCGGGGAGAGGACGAGAAGGGCGAGGAGCGCCCACCTCAGCATCGCGCGCGCGGTTTCGAGGGGCATCGGGGGGAAGTCTAACCCAGCCTCCCGACTCTCCCGAGGCCGGGGCCCCGGGCCCCGGGCTTCTCTGGACCTACGCCTGCCCGGCCTCCCGATCGCGGGACCTGCGGCGGCCCGAGGGGGCACGCCCCCGCGTGGCAGTTCCCTCTTCCGCGTGGTGCCGGTAGTAGCGGTAGCCGTAATGGTAGCCGCCGGCCTCCGAGATCCCGTTGAGGACGGCGCCGACGCCGCGGCCCCGCCCCTGGCGAAGACGCGTTGCGGCGAGGGCGAGCGAGGCTTTCGCCGTCCTGCCGGCGCGGACGACGAGGATCGTCGCCTCGAAGGCGGAGGAGAGGATCACGCCGTCCGCCACCTGGACCGCGGGTGGCGAGTCCACGACGACGTGGTCGAACCCCTCCCGATCGAGGAGGCGCTCCATCAGGCGCTCGAGGGCGGGAGAGCCGAGGAGCTCGCTCGGGTTGGGAGGGATCGGCCCCGACGGGATCGCGCGGAGGTTCGGGACCTCGGTTTCCTGGATCGCATCCTGCGGCTCGGCGTTTCCCGAGAGAAGGCTCGACAGCCCCACATCGTTCGGGATGGCGAGCATCCTGTGCAGCCGCGGCCGCCTGAGGTCCCCGTCGAGAACGAGCACGCGCCGGCCGAGCTGCGTCAGGACGACCGCCAGGTTGAGGGCGATCGTCGACTTTCCGTCGCCTGCCTCGGCCGAGGTGACGACGATCGAGCGGGGAGGACGCTCGGGAGACGCGAGGAGGAGGGATGTCCGCAGGTTCTTGAACGACTCCGCGAAGGGGGAGCGGGAATCGAAGTGGCTCGCGAGGTCCACGGTGGAGGGCTTTACCTCCTGGCCATGGTTCTCGTCGGCACGAACCGCGCGAAGCGGTTGGAACAGGGGTACGTGGCCGAGAGCCGGCAAGGCGGCCCATCGCTCGACGTCCTGCTCGCTCTTGACCGTGTTGTCCAGGTGCTCGAGCAGGAACGCCATCGCCCCGCCGATTCCCAAGCCGAAAAAAAATGAAAGGGCGAAGTTTATGAATTTCTTGGGACGGATCGGAGCGACCGGCGGCTCCGCGGCGTCCACGACCCGGATGTTGCTCGCGCGCGTGTCGGTGAGCCGCTCCGAGGTCGCCGTTTCGCTCTGGCGGGCGACGAGCTCGGCGAGCACCTTGCGGCGGGTCTCCACCTCGTTCTGGAGACTCGCGTACTCGATCGCGTCGCGGTTGACCCGCTGGACCTCCCCCTTCTGGCTCGCGACCTCGAGAGCGAGGCGCTCGACCTCGGTTCGGATCCGATCGTGCTCGGCCCTGGCGACCCCTCGGACCTGCCGCGCGATCGTGCTCGACTCGATCTCGAGGCGCTCCCGCGCTCCGTCGAGCTCCTCCTTGAGCTGCCGGAGCGGCGGCCAATCCTCCTTGAAGCGCTCGGCCATCTGCCGGTAGCGGCGCTCGACCTCGGCATGCTGCTGGCGGAGGTTGGCGATCAGCGGGCTGTTGAGAACCTCGGGGAGCGCTTCCACGGGCGTCTTCCGCACCGCCTCGTCTCGCGCCGCGGCCAGGGCCAGGCGCCCCTGCGCGTCCACGTACCGGGAGTTCAGGTCGGAAAGAGCTTGCTCGCTGATGTCCTGCGTGCCGTCCGAGAGGGCCAGGATCTCCTTGCGCGTCCCTAGATCCTGGAGCTTGCGCTCCATCTCCGCGATCTCGGTCTGGAGGCGCGCGACCTCCTTCGTCAGGAACTCGGCCGCTTGCGCGGTCGTGCTGTAACGCGAGTCGAAATCAAACTGCAAGTATGCGTCTGCAACGGCGTTGACGACGTCGGCCGCCAACGCGGCGTTGGCGTCTCTGAAGGAGATCAGGACGAGATGGCTGTTGCGGACCGGTTGGACACGCAATCCAGCTTGGAGAAAACCGATCAACGGCAGAACAGTGTCGGAGCTCTTCGAGCGCGTTTCCCGTGTGATGCTCGCCTTGAGCCAGCCCCGTGCGCGCGCAACCGGGGAACGACGCCGGCCGACGAACTCCGGCCGGTTCGGGAGATCGAGCCGCTCGACTGCGATGCGAAGCACCGCCCGACTCTGCAGAATCTCGTATTGGGTTTGGTAGAAGTCCTCGTAAGCGCTCCACGACCTGTCCACGCTGACGACATCCCTGAAGTTCAGTACGTCGGGGCCGTGCCGTTCGATCTGAATCGTTGCCACTGCTTCGTACTCGCGCTCCGCGAACAGCGAGTGCAGCGTTGATGTCGCTACCATCGCTCCGAGACACGTGAGGACCACAGCCCTGCGTCGTACCAGCACTCTCCAAGAGTCGAGGAACTGGAGAGGCTCGTCGCCGGAGTCCGGCGCGCCCGGCTTGGCGCCCGGGCTTGAGAGCGCGTCGCTCATTTTGCCCCCGGTGAAAAAGCGCAAGATCGCGCACAGTATCGCGGCGAGCCGCCCCGGCGTCAATAGTGTAGGCTCGTGTCCGATGGAAATCGGGGACAGCAACCGAATTCCCGGCCGCTCGACCCGCGAGAACCGGGACAAGCACCGCGGCCTTCGCGCCGTTTCCGAGGAGAAACGATCGCGAGCGTCCGAAATGCGGTTGCTGTCCCCGATTTCGGTAATCGGGTTGCTGTCCGCGTTCCTCGCCGTCGTCGCGCTCGCGGGGCAGGGGGGAGGCGATCCTCCGGCCAAGAAGCTCGTCGAATACGGATGGGACCGACCCGAGCCCGCCTTCGTCCGCGACCACGTCCGGGAGATGGAGCGACGGCCGTTCGACGGCGTCGTGATGCGGATCCCCGGACACGACCTCGCGTTCGACCGGCGCGAATGGGACGAGAAGGCGCTCGCCCCCCACGGGGCGGCGCTCGGGGAGATCGCCTGGGAGCGGTTCACGGAGAACTTCCTGATCCTGAACGCGACGGCGGAGGGGGGGCTCGACTGGTTCGACGACGCGCGGTGGGAGACGATCGAGCGAAACCTCCGCATGCTGTCGCGCGCCGCCGGCGAGGGGCGCCTCGCGGGGTTCGCCTTCGATCCCGAGCCGTACGGATGGAGCCCGTGGACCTACCCTTCGCTCGGGACGGGCGTGTCGCGCTCCTTCTCCGAGGTCGAGGCCGCGGTGCGGCGGCGCGGCGCGCAGTTCCTCTCGGCGCTGCGCTCCGGGGTGCCCGACCTCACGCTCCTGATGCTCTTCGGCCTCGGGATCTTCGACCGGGCCCTCGACCGCCCCGACCCGAGGGGGGAGCTTCCGGGCCGGTTCTACGCCCTTCTGCCGGCGTTCGTCGAGGGGATGCTCGACGCGGCGGAGGGAAGCGTGCGGATCGTGGACGGCCACGAGCCGTCCTACTACTACGGGGACGAGGCGCGGTTCGCGAGGGCGAGGCGCGCGATCCTCGATCGCGCCCCGAGCCTCCTGCTCCCGGAGTACCGCGGCCGGTACGCCGCGACGGTCGAGGCCGGGATGGCGGTCTACGCCGACTACGCGCTCGCCCTCTGGAAGGCCGAGAACGACTTCCCGCCGCGCCACGCCTCGCCCGCGGAGCGGCTCCTCTGGCTCGAGCACAACGTCTACCACGCGCTCCGCTCGGCCGACCGGTACGCCTGGCTCTGGGGAGAGGACCTCGACTGGTGGCGGGGCCGCCTGCCGGAGGGGGCAGAGGAGGCGGTCCGGTCGGCGCGGGAGAAGATCGCCGCCGGCCGGCCGCTGGGCTTCGAGCTCGGCGAGATCGTCGCCCGCGCGGAGACCGCGATGGAGGAGACGGCGGCGAGGCGCGAGGAGCCGCGCGAGGCGCGAGCCGGGCTCCTCCCGCGGGGGGCCGGGCCGCCGCGGGTGGACGGGAAGCTCCGGGACCGAGCGTGGCGCCGCGCGGCGCCGCTTCCGGAGCTCCGGAAGCCCACGATCGCGATCGACCGGAAGCCGAAGGCGGCGACCGAGGCTCGCGTCCTATCGGGCGAGAAGGCCCTCTACGCGTCGTTCCGCTGCGAGGAGCCGGACTCCCGGCGGCTGGCTCCCGGCGCGAGGGATCGCTACGGGCGGCCGGCGGTCGACGAGGTCGAGGTGCGGATCGAGCAGCCGGGCGGAGAGGAGGGGACGTTCCACCGGTTCGCGGTCGGGGCTGCGGAGGGCGCGTCGTGGACCACCGGATGGCCCGATGGGGAAGTCGCGGTGTGGGGCGGCGTGTGGCGCGGCGCGGCTCGCGTCGGGCGAGGGGAGTGGACCGCCGAGATCGAGATCCCGTGGGGCCTGGTCGGCGGGCCGCCCGCGCCGGGCTCGCCGTGGCGCGCGACGCTTTGCCGGAAGCGCGCCGTTCCCCGCGAAACCTCGTGCTCCGATGCCGTCGAGGTGCTCTCTGCGGACGGGGAGCCGGCCGAGGACGCGCGCTGACTCCGCTCGCGCGCGAGGTGGATTTCGGAGGTTCGCACAAAGAAACCCTAGGCGACCGGGACGACACCGGCTGGCCCAGGGTTCGGGCCTCCTGAGAAGGAGGCCAAGGAAAGTTTACGGCCGTCCCGTCCCGGAATCAAGAGAAATGTTCGGGCGGACGAGCCTTGCGTCACTCCTCGGTCGGGCTGACTGCGGTGTCGTCGTCGGTGGAGAGGAGGGCGCCGACCACGAACGCCGCGCCGACGACGATCAGCGACGCCGTCAGCGGGTTGTCCCAGTAGGCGCCGATCGGCTTCTTCTTCTTCTTCCCCTCGGGCTCGGTCGTCTCCGCCGCGTTCTTCGGGCCGACCGCGAGCTGGACCGAGCGCTTCTCGCCGGCCGCGAGCGCGACGGGGGACGAGACGACGTACAGACCGCCTTCGGACTCGACTGCGAGCACGTACGAGGACGCGGGGAGTCCGCGAACCTCGAAGGCGCCCTCCGTCGTCGACGGCGACGAAGAGCGGATCACTCCGGTGCTCGCGTCGGCGACGTGGACCGTCGCGCCGACGAGCGGGGCTCCCTCGGAGAGGGAAGCGATCCTTCCGGCGATCGCTGCGTCGCCCGCGGCGAGAGCGACCGGGGCCGCGCCGCACAGGACGGCGGCGAGCGCGAGAGCGAGGATCCGGGAGAGAGGCGAGCGTCGGTTCATCCGGCATTCCTCCGCCCGGCGGAGCGGTCCGCCGGGGATTCGAGCCACGTCCGAACTTCTGCGGGACGGTAACTCCGAGACTCCGCGGAGTCAAGCGCCGCGTCGCCCTGCGAGGGTTTCGTTGCTGGTAATATGCCTCCGACGTCGAGGAGGGACACCGTGCGCGACGAGAGGGAACGGCTGAAGGACCTGCTGAGGGAGCACTCGCTGATGTTCGGCGACTTCACGCTCGCCTCGGGAAGGAAGAGCAAGTACTACTTCGACTCGAAGAGGACGACGCTGCTCCCCGAGGGGGCCTACCTGACGGCGCGAGAGATCCTGCGCGTCCTCCGGGAGAAGGAGGTGCGGGCGGAGGCGATCGGCGGCCTGACGCTCGGCGCCGACCCGATCGTGTGCCCGGTCGCCGCCCTCTCGTTCGTCGAAGGACCCCCGCTCCGCGCGTTCATCGTCCGCAAGGAGGCGAAGGAGCACGGCACGGGCCGCCGGATCGAGGGGGTCGTGCCCCGGGGCGCCCGCGTCGTCGTCGTCGACGACGTCGTGACGACGGCGGGATCGACGCTCAAGGCGATCGAGGCGGCGGAGGAGGCGGGGCTCGATGTCGTCGCCGTCGTGTGCATCGTCGACCGCGAAGAGGGGGGCACGGAGAAGCTCGCGCGCTGGCCCTTCTTCCCGCTGTACCGCAGGTCCGAGATCTTCTCGGGAGCGGAAGGCGTTTGAAGGACCGGATCGGACCCGCCCTCGGAGCTTACGTGTTCGGGGTGCTGGGCGTCTTTCTCGTCCTGGCGCCGTGGACCGAGGTCTGGGAGCGGAGCACCTTCGTGCTGGCGGGGACCCCCGCGGGTGCCTGGCTCCGGAGCGGGTTCGCGCGCGGCCTCGTGACCGGGATCGGCATCCTGGACCTGGTGGTCGCGTTCCAGGAAGGGGCGGAGCTGTGGCGGAGGATGCGCTCCGGAGACGGGGGAGAGCCTCGATGAGCGGGCCGCCGACCGTTCTGCTGCTCCATGCCGCCGATCCCCTGGGAGAGGAGGGGATCCTCGCCGACTCGGCGGCGATCCGGGATCTGGGATGCCGCCCCGCGACGGTGACGACGGGATTCCTCTTCCCGCGCCGCCCCGGAGGGTCCGCGGTCGCGGCGCTGCCCCTCCCGCTCGTGGCGGAGCAGTTCGAGGCGGCGATCGCGGCCGCCTCGCCCGCCGCAGCGCGCGTCGGCATCCTGGCGGATCCGCTGCACGTCGAGACGGTCGCGACGCTCCTGCACGACTGCGGAGCCCGGGACGTCGTGGTCGCGCCCGTCGTGCGGTCCGGCGGAGCGAGGATCGCGAGCGAGGACACGCTCGACGCGATTCGACGGGAGCTGTTCCCGCTCGCGAGAGTCGTGATCGTGCGGGCGGCGGATCTCTTCTCCCTGACGGGGGAGCGGTCGAGCGATCTGCCGGGACTCGAGCGCGGTGCCCGCGAGATTCGCGCACAGGGCGCTCGCGCGGCGCTGGTGACGGGCGGGATTCGGGACGAGAGGATCTTCGACGTCCTCGACGAGGGAGGGCGCGCGGCCGTTCTCGACGCCTCGCGGGTCGCCGCTCCCCGCCCGGCGGGCGCGGTGGGCGCCCACCCGGCTGCGGTCGCGGCCTTTCTCGCGCTCGGCGCGACGCTCCTCCGCGCCGCCGACGCCGCCCAGCGGCACATGACGCTCCGCCTCGATCGGGGATCGCGTTGAAGGCCGGCGGGTTCCCCTCGAAAAGAAATGGGCGGCCCGGCGGGGCCGCCCGGAGCCGTCGCGAAACGGCTCCCACGAGGGAGGAGAGAGGCGCCGGACGATCAGGAGGGAATGATCGACCGGCGAGGAGTGAGCCAAGGCACGTGGCTGCGCGTGACGAGCGAATGGCGCACCCTGCCCAGCCAGCGGTTGACCGGATGGTTCCGCCGGATGCAGGGAAGCACGGGGCGCGCGCGGCGGTCGATCCGGGCGAGAGCCTCACGGAGAGGGCCGTGGGACGGCGAAAGGCGCAGGCCCCGCTCGAAGGCGATGAGCGCCCGCGTCGACTTGCCCGCCATCAGGTACACCTTCCCGAGATTGAGCAGGAGATCGGGGTTGTAGAAGTCGATGCGCGCCGCCCGCTCGCAGGCGCGGATCGCGTCCACGCTGACGCCGTAGGCCATCGCCGAGGCGAGGCCGTAGAACGAGACGTAGCGCATCTGCGGACGGGACGCGCTCCGCTGCCGCTCGATGGCGATCGCCTGCTTGAAGTGCTCGGCCGCTCCCGCCGGATCCCCGCCCGCGAGGGCCGCCAGGCCCTTTCGGAACTGAATCTCGGAAGAGAGAATGGACATTGTCGCCCCCTCGAATATCCGCTGTCCTCAAGACAGAATGTACGGCGGCGATTCTGCACATGCATTTCTTTTTGAGTGACGAGAGTTCGATATCTGGATAACATTGTTGGCGGTTGTCGCGCTTCTACGATGAGAACAGGCAGGAACATAGGGCTTGTCGGGGTTCTCGGCGTTCTGTGGATCGCCGCCAGCGCGTGCTCGGATTCTCCCGAGCGACGGGCCGCCGCGATCGCGCGCTGGGAGAGCGACCCGACGGAAAAGAATGCCGGGCGGATCGGGGCGGCGCTTGAGGATCCCGACGGCGCCGTCCGCGCCCGCGCCGTGCGGGCGTGGCTCTCGCTCGGCGCGCCGGAGGCGGCCGCGGTCGCTGCCCGCGGGCTGGTGGACGCCGATCCTGAGGTGCGCGCCGCGGCCGCGGTCGGGGTGGCGGAGGCGGGTCTTCGGGAGGTTTCGCCGAGGCTCGCCGAGGTCCTCGCGGGGGACGGAGACGAGACCGTGAGGCGCGAGGCCGCGAGGGCGCTCGGGGCCGTCGGCGACGTCGACTCGGTTCCCGCGCTCGGTGCCGCGCTCGACGATCCGTCCGGTCCCGTTCGGCTCGAGGCTGCGCGCGCCCTCGAAGCGCTTGGATCGGCGGGAGCGATCGAGGCGCTCGCGCGGCGCGTCACGGAGGAGCCGGACTGGGAGACGCGGGCGGCGATCGCATCGGCCCTGGGAAGAGCCGCGGCGCCGCAGGCGTACGTGCCGCTCCGCGCGGCGGCTTCCGATCCGAGCGCCTTCGTGCGGGCCGCGGCCGCTGCGGCGGTCCGGAGCCTGCGGGACGCGGGCGTTCCCGAGTCGGAGGCCGTGCCGGAAGCGGTGGCATACGGACCCGCTCCGCCGCCGGTCGTCGAGGGGGCCCCCGCGCCGCCGGAGTGAGCGCCTCCGCGAGACGCTCGGGGCCCCGCCAGGCGCGCGACCGTGTATACTCGGGGGCCCGAAGCGCCCCGAGAAGAAAGGATCCCTTGGTCGAGGCGAACCGGTCTTCCTCGCAGGCGAGCGCGCCGTGCGGGGCCTCCTACAGGGTCTTGCGGGATGCGGCCGGCGGATTTCTCGTCGAGGCCGAATCCGGGGAGCCCGTGGTGACCGCGAGGGTGGCGGGGGAGGGATGGACCGTCACGGCCGGCGCGGATCGCGCGATGGGACGCCTCTCGCGGGACCCGTCGTTCCCGGGGGGGTTCGTGGTCGAGGATCCGGCGGAGGGGGAGGACGGCCTCGTCGGTCGGACGACGCGAGAGGGAGGGAGAGCGGGGTTGCCCGCGAGCCTGCTCGCCCGGGACGGAAGGCTGTTTCGCGTCGTCGCACGATGGTCCGGCGAGCCGTGCTTCGATCTCGTGGGACAGGAATCCCCGGGCGCCTACCTGCGATCGCGCAGGGGCGAAGGCGTCGTGACGATCGAGCGGACGATCGCCGGGCGCGAGCTCGATCTCGCGCCGGAGATCCTCCTCCTGTTCGCGGCCGAGATCCTGGACGCGGAGCGCTGACCGCCGCGGCAAAGGCCGGCCGGGAGAACGAAGGGACATGAGCGACGAGATGCGTGGTTTCCGCGCGCCCGGCCGCGGCCGGGGACGCCGCCGCGGGAGGCGCCGTCCGGGAGGCGCCCCCCGTCACGACGCGCCGCGCGCGGCCGCTCCGGGCGGCCCGGCGCCCGCGAGACCGGAAGGGAAGCCGAGCGTCGAGGTGCGAGGCGTCCTGCAGGTCTCGTCCCAGGGACACGGCTTCCTGCGGTCGCCGACGGACGACTTCGACGCGCGCCCCGGAGACCCGGTCGTCCCGCGCGAGATCGTCCAGCGGTTCGGGCTCGAGGCGGGAGTCGAGATCGAGGGGCTCGGGATCGCGCCGTCGCGGCCCGGCCATGCCCCCTGGCTCGCCGAGGTCCGGACGATCAACGCGGCGGCCCCAGAGGACTGGGCTCGGCGGACTCCGTTCCGAGGGCTGGTGGCGGAGGATCCGACCGAGCGCATCCGCCTGGAGTGCGACCCGGCGGATCCGTCGACGCGTGTCGTCGATCTCGTCGCGCCGATCGGGAAGGGACAGCGCTGCCTGATCGTCGCGCCCCCGAAGGCGGGGAAGACCGTCCTCCTCCAGAAGATCGCGCGATCGGTCACGGTGAACCATCCGGAGATCCACCTCATCGTGCTCCTCGTGGACGAGCGTCCCGAGGAGGTGACGGACATGCGCCGCAATGTGCGCGGAGAGGTCGTGGCCTCGTCCGCCGACGAGCTGGCGCGCAACCACCTCCAGGTGGCGGAGATCGCGATCGAGCGGGCGAAGCGGCTCGTCGAGTCGGGGCGCGACGCGGTGGTCCTCCTCGACTCGATCACGCGCCTGTCGCGCGCCTACAACTCGGAGCAGCGGGGGTCGGGCCGGGTGCTGAGCGGCGGGATCGACGCCCGGACGATGGAGAAGCCGCGGAAGTTCTTCGGCGCCGCGCGGAAGGTTGTCGGCGGCGGGTCTCTGACCGTCATCGGAACCGCCCTGGTGGACACCGGCTCGCGGATGGACGAGGTGATCTTCCAGGAGTTCAAGGGGACGGGGAACACGGAGATCGTGATGGACCGCGACCTCTTCGACCGGAGGATCTTCCCGGCGATCGACATCTCGAAGAGCGGCACGCGGAAGGAGGAGAAGCTGTTCTCGCCCGAGGAGTACTCCCGTGTGACGATCCTGCGCCGCGCCCTGGCGCCGCTGCGTCCTGCCGAGGCGATGCAGCTGCTGACGGAGCGGCTCTCCCGCTATCCGACCAATGCGGAGTTCCTGGCGCACCTCCTGAGCTGAGGGGGGCCGGGGCCGGCGGCTCGACTCGACCGGGACGGGACCCTACATTTCCCGCCGGAGGGCGACGCCGTGACCTGGGGCCCCCTGGACTGGGACGAGTGGACGGCGCGGTGGGCGGGCGAGCCGCCCCTGCCGTCGCCCGAGGAGCGCGCGCTCCTCGAGTTCCTCGAGGCGCTTCCCGGCCGCAGGAGGATGACGGTCGCCGACCTCGGCTGCGGCGCGGGCCGGCTCCTTCCGTTCCTCTCGCGCCGGTTCGAGCGGGTCGTCGCGGTCGACTACGCCCCCGCGAGCCTCGCCGTCGCGCGCAGGGTCTGCGTCGGGAGGGAGGTCGTCTTCCGGCGCCGCGACCTCCGGGACCTGTCCCCCTTCCGGAACTCCTTCGACGCGGCGATCGCGGTCGGATCGATCGTCGGGCCGCGCCCCGAGGACGCGGATCGGATCCTCGCGCAGATCTTCGCGAGCCTCGTCGAGGGAGGGGTCCTCGCCGCGACGTTCCCGGCGCGCCGGGGATCGACGCGACCGGTCCCGCTCCGGCTCGCGGGAGGCGGCCCGGCCCCCCGGCTTCTCCGGTTCCACGAGGTCGAGCTACAGTATCGGATGCGCCGCGCCGGCTTCCGGGGTCTGCGGATCCGCCGGTTCACCGGGGTCGAGCCGTCGCGGGCCGCGCTGCTGTGCATTGCCTCGCGCCGGGCGGACAACTGAGGCCGCTCCGGGGACCCGGGTGCTCGACACCAGCCTCAAGGCACGACGTCTCCACGAGTCGTTCGTCCGGGAGATGGCACGGCTGTGCCGTGCCCACGGCGCGATCGACCTGGCGCAGAGCTTTCCCGACTTCCCTGCGCCGGCCCGCCTCAAGGAGGCCGCCTGCCGGGCGATCGCGGCGGACGAGAACGAGTGCTCCGTGACGTGGGGCGAGCCGGCGCTGCGCGAGGCGATCGCCGAGAGCGCGCGCGGCCGCCACGGGTGGGAGATCGACGCCGGCAGCGAGATCACCGTGACGTGCGGCTCCTCGGAAGCGCTCGTCGCGGCCGTGCTCGGGATCCTCGATCCCGGAGACGAGCTGGTCGTGCCGGAGCCGTTCCAGGAAGGGTGCGTTCCGGCCGCCGTGCTCGCGGGGGCCGCGCCCCGCTTCGTCCCCCTGAGGCCTCCTGCCTGGACGCTCGACGCCGACGAGATCGCGGCGGCGTTCGACGAGAGGACCCGCGGCATCGTGCTCGCCCACCCGCACGATCCGACCGGCCGCGTGTTCTCGCGCGACGATCTCGAGGCGGTCGCGGATCTCTGCCGGAAGTGGGACGTCGTGGCGATCTGCGACCGCGGGTGGGAGCGGCTTGTCTACGAAGGCTCGGAGACCGCCCCGCTGGCGACGTTTCCCGGCATGGCGGACCGCACGGTGACGATCGGGGGGCTGTCGCAGGCGTACGGGGTGGCCGGCTGGCGGGTGGGGTGGGCGATCGCGCCGCCGCCGCTGACCACGGCGATCCGCCGCGTCCACGATTCCATGACCGTCGCGGCGCCGGCCCCGTTCCAGGCGGCGGGAGCGGAGGCGCTCGCCCTCGGCGACGACTTCCACCGCGAGATCGCCGGGACCTATCGGAGGAAGCGCGATCTCATGGTCGAGGGGCTGCGGGCCGTCGGGTTCGAATGCGCGCCGCCGCAGGGCGGGTGCCACGTCCTGGCCGATGCCGCGGGGCTGGGCGTGACCGACGACGTCGGCTTCGCGCGGCGGCTCGTGCGGGAGGTCGGCGTCGGATGCGTCCCCGGCTCCGCCTTCTTCTCGGACCCGGACCGCTCGAGGACGCTCGTGAGGTTCGCTTTCGGCAAGCGCGAGGAGACGCTCATCGAGGCGCTCCGGCGGCTCGAGGAAGGGCTCGCGAACTGAGACAGCCTCACCCGACCAGGACGGCGCCCCCGTTGACGTTCAGGATCTCTCCGTTGACGAACGAGGCGAGATCGGACGCGAGGAAGACGACGGGGCCGGCGATCTCCTCGGGCCTCGCCGCCCGGCCCATCGGGATCGCCGCGAGGATTCCGTCCCTCTCGGGGCCGAGGAGCGACTCGGAGGTCATGTCGGTGACGGTCCAGCCGGGCGCGACGCAGTTGACCGTGATCCCGTGGGGGGCCAGCTCGACCGCGAGCGACTTCGTCAGCGAGATCAGTCCCCCCTTGCTCGCGGCGTAGTGGGAGTGGAACGCCTCGCCCCTCTGGCCGGCCGTGCTCGAGACGTTGACGATGCGCCCCGCCCGGGCCTCCTTCATCACGGGGACGGCGGCTCGGATGCAGAGGAACGCTCCCCGCAAGTTGATCGCGAGCGTCTCGTCCCACTCCGCGTCGGTCATCTCCTCGACGGCCGACCCCTTCCAGATACCGGCGTTGTTGACGAGGATGTCGAGCCCCCCGAACCGGTGCACGGTCTCCTCGACGAGCATCTCGGCGTCCTCGCGCCGCGAGACGTCGGCGGCGAGGGCGAACGCCTCGCCGCCCGCCCCCTCGATCTCCTCGACGAGCAGCTCGGCCGAGGGCGACTCGACCCGGTAGTTGACGCAGACCTTCGCCCCCGCCCGAGCGAGCATCAGGCAGCAGGCCCTTCCGATGCCGCGCGAGCCCCCGGTGACGAGGGCGGACTTCCCGATGAGGTCGATCATGGTCTCCTCCCGTGGGCCGGCGCGCTGCCGCGGCCCGCTCGCGGGCTCGACGGCCCGCGCTCGACGGCGAGCTGGCCGCACGCGGCGCGCGCCTCGGTGCCGCGGCTCCAGCGGATGGCGACGCGCACGTCCATGGCGGCGAGGCGGTCGCGGATCTCGATCGTGCGCTCGCGGGCGGTGGGGCGGAAGTCGAGCTGCCCGGGGACCGGGTTGAACGGGATCAGGTTGAGCTTCGCCGGATGGGCCCTCGCGATCCGGGCGAGCCGGGCGATGTCGGCGTCGGAGTCGTTCACGCCCGCCAGGAGGACGTACTCGAACGTGAACCCGTCCCCGGTCTCCCGCGCGAACACGCGGCACGCCTCCCGCAGGCGGGCGATCGGGAACCGGCGGTTGATCGGCATGAGGCGGTCCCGGATCCCGTCGGTCGTCGCGTTGAGGGAGACCGCGAGCCGGGGCCGCCGCGGCTCGCGCGCGAGGCGCTCGATCTCGGGCGCGAGGCCCGCGGTCGACAGGGTGATCCTGCGGTGGGAGAGACCGAACCCTTCCGGGTCGGTCAGCAGGCGGAACGCCTCGATCACGGCGTCGTAGTTGCGGAGCGGCTCCCCCATCCCCATCAGGACGACGTTGAACGGGCCGTCGCCGAGCGCGCGCTCCCGCTTCGCGAGCGCCACCTGTCCCACGATCTCGCCGGGGCCGAGGTTTCGGAGGAAGCCCATCCGTCCCGTGAGACAGAAGCGGCAGCCGAGCGCGCAGCCCACCTGGGTCGACAGGCAGAGCGTGGCGCGGCCCGACTGGACGAGGAGCACGGTCTCGACGGCGTCGCCTTCGGCCAGGGCGATCCTGCACTTGACGGTCCCGTCGGCCGCTTCCGCGCGGTCGTCGATCGAGCCCTCCTCCACCCGTGCGCCGTCGAGGATGCGCGAGCGCAGCGCCAGGGGGAGGTCGGTCCAGGCCGACGGGTCGAGGCGATCGAGCCGGTACAGCCACCGGAACGCCTGGTCGGCATGGTACGGTGCGGCGCCCGCCTCCTCGAAGAAGCGTCGCAGCCCGGGGCGGCCGAGGCCGTACAGGTTGGTCCGGGATCGCGGCGGGCGGGACGGCATCGCGAAAAGTGTAACACCGGGGGGTTTGACAGCCGCGGCCGCGTTCGCTACGGTGCATCGCAGGCGCGGGATCGAGGTTCGAGGAAGTGAAGCGGGAGCGTTCGGCTTTCCTGATCGGCGGGCTCGTCATCGGCGCGCTCGCCGGGTACTTCGTCGCCGACGCGGTCGGCGGGAGGCGGGCCCCCGTCTCCGCGCAGTTCCCCGCGGCGTCCCCGGCCGCCCCCGCGGCGGGGATGGGAGGGGCCAAGGCGACCGGCATGGATCCCGCGACGGCCCAGGAGATCGGCGACCTGCGGCGGATCCTCGAGCAGAACCCGAAGAACGCGGCCGCTCTCGTGCGGCTCGCGAACCTCTTCCACGACGCAGGCTTGTGGACGCAGGCGATCGCGCACTACGAGCGCGCCCTCGCCGCCGGTCCCGGCGACGCGGACGTCTGGACCGACCTCGGGATCTGCTATCGCGGCGACCGCCAGTTCGAGCGGGCGCTCGAGGCGTTCGAGAAGGCGCGACGGATCGATCCGGGCCACTGGAAGTCGCTGTTCAACACGGCCGTGGTCGCGGGCTTCGACCTGGGGCGCCTCGACGAGGCCGAACGCGCGGTGGAGAGGCTCGAGCAGGTGAACCCGTCGGCGCCGAACCTCGCGCAGCTCAAGCGGGACCTGGCGCACGTCCGCGCCGCGAAGGAGGGCTCGCCGTGATCCGCCGCCTCCTGATCTTCCTGATCGCGGCGGTCGGCACGATCTGGATCCTCCGCCGCCTCGCCGCGGGGATCCGGGGGGAGCGCTGCGGGCAGAGCCGGGGCGCGCCGCGCTTCGAGGGGGCGATGGTACGGGACCGGATCTGCTCCACCTTCCTGCCCCGCTCGCGCGCCCTCCTCGTCCGGGACGGCGCCGAGGAGCACTTTTTCTGCTCCCAGGCGTGCCGCGACGCGTACCTCTCGAGGCACCGCCCGGCGCGCTGATACCCCGGCACGGCCCGGACTGGCCGAACTCCTTTCGACGCCTATATTTGACCGCCTGGGCCGAGGTCCGGCCGGGCGGGGTTCGCATGGAAAACGATCGAATTTTGAATCTTCACGAAACGGCCTCCGGGCACTACCTCCGCGGCGAGTACCGGGAGGCGATCGACGCCTGGAAGGCGCTCCTGGCGCTCGACCCCTCGGACTCGCAGGCGATCGAGGGGGTGCGTCTCGCGCAGGCGCTCTCGGAGAGCGTCGAGGGCGAGGCTCTCGGAAGCGCGGAGCCGCCGCCTCCGCGGGACGCGGCGGGGCTGCGGCGCAGCATCGAGGAGATCGACGCGCACCTCGAGGCGGGGGACGAAGCGGGAGCCGTCGCGCTCGCCGAGCGGCTCGCGGCGGAGGTACCCGGGGACCCGGAGGTCGCCGAGACTCTCGAGCGCGCACGGTCGGCGCAGCAGGAGGTCGCGCTCGAGCAGGGGCTTTCCGTCCTCGACTCCCTGTCCGCGGGGATCGACAGCGCCCAGGGTGCCCCGGCGCGCCCGGCCGCCGGGGCGGCGGCCTCGCCCGTCGAGGAACCCTCCGCGCCGGCCGAGGCGCCCCCTCCCTCGCCGGACGGCGAGGCGGACGGCAGTCTCGACGTCACGCTCCACGATCCCAGCCCGGCCGCGGCCGAGCTGCGACGGCGGATCGACGACCTCCTGGAGGAGGCGAAGCGCGAGGCAGCCGCGGGCCGCGTCGACGAGGCGCTCTCGATCCTGTCCCGCGTGTTCATCCTCGACGAGGACGACACGCGGGCCCGCGCCCTCGAGGAGGAGCTTCGCGCCGCCCGCGGCCAGGCGGGCCGCGACGTCGAGAGCGCGCTCGGGGAAGGAACGCAGGACTTCGAGAACGGGCTCTTCCGGGAGGCGCGCGCCGCGTTCCTTCGGGTGCTGGATCTCTGCCCGGGCCACGTCGAGGCGCTGGACTACCTGGAGCGGATCGATGCCGCGCTCGAGGGGCAGGGCGCGCCCGCCGAGGAGGAGCGGCCCGCGCCCGAGGCGCAGGAGGCGGTGCGCTTCGACGAGAACCTCCTCGCCGGCGGAGGCGGCGCCGCGGCCGACCGGCCGGCCGCCGCCCCCGACGAGTCCATTCCGCTCGCGCAGACGCGGCCCTCCATTCTGGAGCCGGCCGTCGCGTCGTGCCCCGACGCGGGGCGCGTCACGGTGCCGGCGGCGCCCGTGACCGCTCCGGCCGTGCGGCGCGGGTCGAGACGGCTGCTTCTCGGCGCGTTTCTCGTGGTCGTGCTCGGCGCCGCCGGCGCCGCTGCGTGGCTCCTTCCGAAGCTCCGGGAAGCCGGCACCCCTGCCGGCGTCCCCGAGACGCCCCGGGTCGCGGCCACGCGGCGTCCGGCGAAGCCCGCGGCGCCTCCTGCCGCTCCGAAGTCCGAGGCTCCCGCCCGCAGCATCTCCGACACGCTCGCCGCGGCGCGGGCGTCCTCGGCGGCGGAGGACTACGCCGCCGCGATCGTCGCGTACGACGAGGTCCTGAAACGGGATCCGTCGAACGAGGAGGCGCGGGCGGGCCTCCTGGCGGCAGGAGAGCACTACAAGGCGATGAAGGCGGAGATCGAGCAGATCGAGAAGGCGAAGTCGGCCTTCGCGGAAGAGGAGTTCGCGAACGCGCTCCGGATCCTGTACCGGGTCCCGAAGGGGCGGCACGACGCGGAGATCGAGACGTACACGTTCAACGCCTGGTTCAACCTCGGGCTCGTCTCGCTGCGCGCGGCGAACTTCCGGGAGGCGGTCTCGAACTTCGACGAGGCGCTCGCGATCCGTCGGGGCCACCCGGACGTGCGCGGTGCCCGGGACCTTGCCGTGAGGTTCCAGAACGAGGCGCCCGACCGCGGGTTCCACGATCGGGTCCAGCAGATCCCCTTCCGGAAGATCGACGAATGAATTTCCGCCCCAGCTTCAGTGCCGGAAGTGCCGCCTGCCCGTGAACACCATCGCCATGTCGTGCTCGTCGGCGGCGGCGATCACCTCCTGGTCCCGGATCGAGCCCCCCGGCTGGATCGCGGCGGTGACCCCCGCCTCCGCCGCGACGTCGAGGCCGTCGCGGAAGGGGAAGAAGGCGTCCGACGCGACCGCGGCCCCCCGCAGGGGGAGCCGGGCCTTCAGGATCCCGAAGCGAGCCGAGTCCACGCGGCTCATCTGGCCGGCGCCGATCCCGAGCGTCCGGTCCGCCAGCGCGTAGACGATGGCGTTCGACTTGACGTGGCGCACGACCGTCCACGCGAACTCGAGCGCTCCCCACTCCTCCTCCGTCGGCGCGCGGCGGGTGACCACCTTCGCGTCCCGCACCGCGTCGGGAGCGTCGTCCCAGTCCTGGGCGAGCAGGCCGCCGTGGACCCTCCGGAGGTCCCAGCCGGAGCGCGCGAGGCCGCCGAACTCCCCGGTCTCGAGGAGCCGCAGGTTCTTCTTCCGGACGAGGGCCTCCCGGGCGGCGGGCTCGAAGGCCGGCGCGAGGACGCCCTCGTAGAACGCCTCCGCGATCGCCCCGGCGGCCTCGCCGTCGACCGGCACGTTGAAGGCGATCACGCCGCCGAACGCGCTCGTCGGGTCGCAGGAGAGCGCCTTGCGGAACGCGTCCGCCGCGCTCCGCGCGAGCGCGGCCCCGCACGGGTTGCCGTGCTTCACGATCGCGCAAGCGCCCCGCGGGAGCGACGCGGCGAGCGCGAAGGCGCCGTCGAAGTCGAGCAGGTTGTTGAACGAGAGCGCCTTCCCCTGCAGCTGCGAGGCGCGGGCGACCGACGCGCCTCCCGGAAGCGCATCGCGGTAGAAGGCCGCGCGCTGATGGGGGTTCTCGCCGTAAACGAGGTCCGAGGCCTTGGAGAGGCGGAGATCCAGGGTCTCCGGGAACGGCGCCGGCCCCGACGGCAGCTCCCCGCGTGGCCCCACGCGCGACAGGTAGGACGAGACCGCCGAGTCGTAGGCGCACGTGTGGCGGAACGCCTTTACCGCGAGCGCGAGGCGGGTCGCCGCCGAGAGGCCGCCGGTCCCACGGATCTCCTCGATCACGGCGGGGTAGTCGGCGGGATCGACGACCACCCCCACGTGGGCGAAGTTCTTCGCCGCCGCGCGGACCATCGTGGGGCCGCCGACGTCGATCATCTCCACGACCTCGCCGAGGCCGATCCCCTCCATCGAGGCGGTCTTCTCGAAGGGGTACAGGTTCGCGACCACGAGATCGATCGGGTCGATCCCGGCGCGCTTGAGGTCCTCCATGTGTCGCGCGTCGCTCCGCACGGCGAGGATCCCGGCGTGGATGCGCGGATGGAGCGTCTTGACCCGACCGTCGAGCATCTCGGGGAAGCCGGTTCGCTCCGACACCCGCACGACGGACACGCCGTTCTCCTTGAGGAGGCGGGCGGTGCCTCCGGTCGAGAGGATCTCCACCCCCGCCGCCTCCAGATCGCGGCAGAACGGGACGATCCCTTCCTTGTCGAACGTGCTGACCAGGGCGCGACAAACGGGCTCGACCATCACGGGTTCCTTTCCGGTGCCGCGCGGGGCGCGGACTTCTGGAGATACGGGGTCCTCCCCACGTCGCCGTTCGCCCCCTTCCAGGCGGCGAGCCAGGCCCGGGCGACGAGGGTCACGGTCCGGGAGTAGGCGAGGGAGCCGACTGCGAAGGGGATCGATCGGTCGTCGAAGGCGGCGGGGTCGGGGGGCGGTCCGGCCGACGCGTACGCCCTTCCGACGTGCTCGTACTCCTCGCGCGCCCGCCGCGCCTCGCGGAGCGCGAACGCGCGGAAGTCGCCGCGGGCGAGGTCCTCGTCCTCGTGTCCGTAGAACACGAGCGGGAACTTGTCGAGGCGCGACTCACAGAAGGCGGCGAACTCCGTCCAGCGCATTGCGCCGCCGCGCCCCGCGGCGCCGGGCGGGAAGCCCGCGTCGGCGACGTAGTGGGAGAGGCCGCCGAAGGCCTTCGCGATCCGGGAGAACGGCGCCGCCGACTCCGCGGCCCGGACGAGAGCCTCCGCGCGGGCCGCGATCTCGGCGTCGAGAGTGCCGCCGTCCCACGGCGGGCGATGATCGGGCTCGTCCTCTCGCGTCATCGGCTCGAGCATCCCGCGGAGAACGTCCTCGCGGTGCCTCTCCAGCGCGAGCCGCAACGAGGCGGGCATCAGCCGGATCGCTTCCTCCGCGATCCTCGCCCGCGTCGGGGCCGTCCAGGCGAGCGCGGGCGCGCCCGCCACGAGCGCGGCGAGGGCGATCGGAAGGACCCGATGCCGGAATCGGATCATGGAAGGCCGAGTGTACCAGACGCGGGGCCGGAGACCGCTTCGTCCCCGCGCGGGCTCACCGCTTCTCGGGAGTCTTCGGCCGCCTCGCGGCCCGGGCCGGCTTCTCCGGGGGCTTGCTCCCGGCGGGGGGCGCCGGCTCCTCGGCAGCCGGTGGCGCGTTCGAGGAGGCGGGGGGCGGGCCCTGTGTCATCCTGACGAGCGGAAGACCGACCGACCCCGACCGGTCCCGGTAGTTGAGCATCTTGACCAGACTGATGTGCTCGTTGTACGCCACGAGCGGGTTGAACGCGGCGTCGCCGAGCCGCGGGTCGAGCAGGAGGGCCGTCCGGTACTCGGCGATCGCGCGGTCGAAGTTCCTCTTTTCCTCGTACGCCGTTCCCAGGAGGTAGTGGGCCAGGGCGTGGTTGGGATCGAGGGAGAGCGCGCGGCGGCACGCGCCTCCGACGTCCGACGTCCGGCCGAGGGAGCGGTCGACCATCGCGAGGTTGACCCACAGGGAGGCGTTCTTCGGATCGAGGTCGATGGCGGCCTTCTGATACACGGCGGCCTCGGCGAAGTGCGCTCTCCGCACCAGGAACGCCGCGAAGTCGTTGAGCTCTTTCGCCCCCGCCTGCCCGCGGTCGACAAGGTCCAGCCAGGCCTTCCCTTCCGCCTCTCGGCCGACGGCGGATGCCCGGAGGCCCTCTTGCGTCCTCGCGACC
>ERZ1649853.200-NODE-200-length-26076-cov-18.471658_pt1 | contig 26076 bp, 18 predicted proteins | sample MGYA00575353_ERZ1649853 | MGnify/ENA primary metagenome ERZ1649853 (study PRJEB40853, sample SAMN11349654) | freshwater sediment metagenome | isolation source: river sediment | host: Sediment | place: India: Okhla Barrage, New Delhi | collected 2017-02-21 ...
ACGGCGGCGGACCGTCTCCCGATCTCCGCGGCCGCCGCCGCGACGAGCGCGCGCACGGCGCGCGCGATGCGCCCCGAGCGCTCCGCGTGCGCCCGCCTCTCGTCCTCGACCGAGCGGGCCGCCGCCTCGAGGATCGAGCGGGCGGCTTCCTCCGTTCGCTCGATCGAGGCGCGCACCCGCTCGACGAGGAAGGCTGCGGCCGCGGTCGGGGTCTTGCACCTCCATCCGACCGAGTCGAGCACCGACACGTCCTGCTCGTGGCCGATCCCGACGACGACCGGGATCGGGAAGAGCGCGGCGGCTTGGCCGAGCGCCTCCGAGTCGAACCATGCGAGATCGGTCCGCGACCCGCCCCCGCGGCAGATCAGCACGACGTCGATCTCTCCGATCCGGGCGCGGAACCAGTCGAGCGCGTTCAGGACGGAGGGCTCGGTCGAGCGCCCCTGGACCCGGGCTCCGTGGACGATCACGCGGAAGGCGAACCCGGATTCCTCGAGGGTGCGAAGGACGTCGCGGCAGGCGTCCGAGCCGAGACTCGTCACGAGCCCGACCCGGAGCGGCACGTCGGGGAAGGCGAGCGACGTGTTGCGCCCCAGGAGCCCCTGCTCGACGAGCCTCCGGACGATCTCCTCCCGCCGCCTCGCCGCCTCGCCGAGGGTGTAGCCCGGGTCGAGCTCCGTCACCCGGAAGCGGAACTGCCCCCAGGGCTCGTACAGCTCCACGAGCCCGCGGACCCGGACCCGGATCTCGTCCTCCAGCCGGAACGGGGAGCCGGCCAGCTCGAGCGCGGCCTCGATCTCGCGGCGCGCCTCCTCGAAGAGCACCGCGTTCACCTCGGCGAGGGACTTCCCGCTCTCGTCCCGCTCGACCAGGTGGAAGCCGACGATTCGCTTGTGCGCGCTCTTGCCGTAGCCGCTGATCTCGCCGACGAGCCACAGCGGCTGGGGGAAGGCCTCCGCGAGCGCGCGCCGCACCTCGGCGTTGAGCTTCGAGACGGTGAGGTCGCCGGGCGCGCCGGACCCCGCGGGCGGGGACGGGTCCTCGACCGCACCCTCGAGGGGAAGGAGGGGGCGAGGGGACTCGTCGCCCGCGGCCGCCGGAAGCGCCGACGGGCTGCCGCCCCGGGCGAGGTAGAGGCGGCGCGTCTCCCGATCGAAGTCGAACCCCTCGGAGGCGAGGAGGCTCACGAGCGCGACGACGTGCCGGTCGGGGACGACCCAGTACTTGCCGTCCGAGCGCCAGCGCCTCTCGGGCAGCTGCTTGACGAGGTCGACCAGCCTGCGGTCGTAAGCGAACCGCACCCGCAGGGCGTCGCGACCGTCGTGGAGAACCTGGCGGCTCATCCGGGCGGGATCCTCTTCGTGCCGGGACCGATCGGCCGGCGTACTGTAGCAGTTTCGGGCGGGGCGCGGGGGGCCGAGACGGGACAAACGCTCTCCTCGCGGCCGGTCCGGGGGCTTGACCTGGGTCGCAAGGCCGGGTTTCGCGCGAGGCGCGGCTACGATATGTTGGTCGTCCGCTTCCCGGTCGGCCGGCGGGGGAGGCGGAGGGCGTCATCCGGCGGCCGAAGAAGAGGAGAACGTTCCATGGCGATGAAGATCAACGACGAGTGCATCAACTGCGGCGCGTGCGAGCCCGAGTGCCCCCGCGAGGCGATCTCCGAGGGGGAGGAGCGCTACGTGATCGACGAGAAGAAGTGCACCGAGTGCGTCGAGGAGGGCGGGAGCAAGTGCGTTCCCGTCTGCCCGGTCGACTGCATCGTGAAGGCCTAGCGGCGCGGCACTCGTTCGAGACGGAGAAGCGGTCGAGGGCGGGGGTCGTCCCCGCCCTCGGCGTCTTCACCCGCACGGTCCTCCCGCCGGGGGCGGCGGCGTCCCGCGGACGGCTTCCGCGATCCGGTCCGCGGCGCGCTCGACCTCGTCGATCGTCGTCGAGCGGCCGGTGCTCAGGCGCAGGGTCGAGCGAGCGGCCTCCTCGCCGATCCCCATCGCCAGGAGAACGCGCGAAGGCTCCGTGCCCCCCGAGTGGCAGGCGGCTCCGGCCGAGGCCGCGACCCCCTCGATCCGCGCCAGAAGCAGGTTCGCGTCCGCGCCGGGGATCGCGACGGACAGCGTGTTCGGCAGCCGCTCCGCGCCGGCGCCGTGCACGACGATCCCCGGGCTCCGCTCCTTAAGGGCCCGCTCGAGCCGGTCGCGCGTCGCGCGGAGCCGCTCGAGGCGCGTCCCGGACTCCTCGAGCGCGAGCGCGCACGCGGCTCCGAGCGCGGCGATCCCCGGGATGTTCTCGGTCCCCGCGCGCCGCCCCCCCTCCTGTCCTCCTCCGACGAGGAGCGGCTCGAAGGGCGTGCCGCTGCGGACGTAGAGGGCTCCCACTCCCTTGGGGGCGTAGAGCTTGTGGCCGGCCAGGGTCAGGAGGTCCACGCCGAGATCGTCGACCCGGACGGGGATCTTCCCGGCCGATTGCGCGGCGTCCGTGTGCACGACGATCCCCCGCGCGCGGGCGAGGCGCGCCGCCTCCCGCACCGGCTGGATCACGCCGGTCTCGTTGTTCGCGTGCATGATCGAGAGGAGCACCGCGTCCCGCCCGAGCGCGCGCTCGAGCTCGTCGAGCCGGACACGGCCCGAGCCGTCCACGCGGACCCGGACCGCCGTGAATCCCTCCCTCTCGAGCCTGGCGGCGGCGGCTTCCACCGCGGGGTGCTCGATCGCGGTGATCACGATCGTGCGCCCTCGCGCCCGCATCGCCGCGGCCACGCCGAGCACCGCGGCGTTGTCGGATTCGGTCCCCCCGCCGGTGAACACGACGTCGCCGGGCGGCGCCCCAAGGAGCGCCGCGACCCGCTCTCGCGCCTTCTCCACGATCCTCCGGGCGCGGACGCCGAGGGCGTGCGCCGACGACGGATTCCCCCACGCGGAGCGGGCGGCCTCGTCCATCGCGAGGCGCGCTTCCTCCGCGATCGGCGTCGTGGCGTTGAAGTCCAGGTAGATCGGCTCGGTCATCGGCTTCGGCTCCGGCCCCTCCGTGCCGCGGCGGCTCGATTATGGACCGGGCGAGCCCCTTCTCGCCGGGGCGGGTTCGAACTAGACTCGCCGTCCCGTCCTTTCTCCCCGAGGAGGTCCGCGTGAAGGACGTCGAACGCCTCGAGGTCCGCCCGATTCACGAGGGCCGCGTCGTCCGCCTCTTCGTCGAGCGGGTGCGCCTGCCGAACGGGAGCGCCTGCGAGCTGGAGATCGTCCGGCACCCCGGGGCGGCGGCCGTGGTGCCGGTGGATTCGGAGGGGCGCGTCCTGCTGGTCCGCCAGTACCGGCACGCGACCGGGGGGTTCCTGCTGGAGGTGCCGGCCGGAAAGCTCGATGCCGGGGAGCCGCCCGACGAGTGCGCCCGGCGCGAGGTCGAGGAGGAGACCGGCCACAGGGCGGGCCGGCTCGAGCCGCTCGGATGGATCTTCACGACCCCCGGCTTCAGCGACGAGAGGATCTGGCTCTTCCTCGCGACCGACCTCGAGCCGACCCGGCAGAGCCTCGGGCCGGACGAGGTCCTCACGGTCGAGCGGATGACCGTCCCGGAGGCCTTGGGGATGGCTCTCGCCGGCGGCATCGTGGACGCAAAATCGGTCTGCGCGCTCGCGCGGGCGGCGTCGAGGCTAGGCATCCGGTCCTCCTGAGACAAAGCGGCCCGCTCCACCGGGGGAGAGGAGCGGGCCCTCGACAGGAGGAAGAGGCCGAGGAGCTGGGATCGGCACTCGCCACGAAGAGCAGCAACGCGTGTGCCATCTTCCGACCTCGGAATTGCTGCGAGACGGCCCCGAATCCGGACGATCTCGTCCCTCGCGAGAGGATGCGCCGACACGACGTGTCAGCGCCGGCGCCCCATTTGGGCACGGGCGGCGACGGGCCGGTCAGACCAGATGGGGGAGGACGTCTCGAAGGTCCGCCGAGCGGACGACCGCTCCCGCGATCGCCTCGATCTCGGCGCATTTCGGGTTGAACGCGACCGTGAGCCCGGCGATCCGGGCCGCGGAGAGGTCGTTCGAGTGATCTCCCACGAACGCGCAGCGCGAGAGAGGGACCCCCTCGCGCGACGCGATGGCGCGCAGCGCCTCCGCCTTCCCCTCCATGTCGAACGGCGTGGCGCACCAGGATTCGATGCGGCCTTCGGAATCGAACTCGATCCGGTTCGTGTAGACCTCGTCGAACGGGTGGTCGGGGAACAGTGTGTCGAGGAGGAGATCGAGCGTGCCCGAGATCACCGCGAGACGGACCCCTCGCCGCTTCAGGCAGGCGGTCGTCTCCGCGGCCCCCCGCACGAGGCGGAGCGGCTCGAACGCGCGGACCAGATCGTCCCGGCGTGCGCCCGCCTCGCGCCAGGACCCGATGTCCAGGGCGACCCAGTCGGCGTAGGAGAGCCTCCCCGCCCGGTACGAGGCGAGCCGCTCCCGGTTCTGGTCGTCGCTGCCGGTGAACCTCTCATTGAGCACCTGCCAGACGGTCTTGTCCTCCGGGTGCTCGACGAGCGTCCCATCCACGTCGAAGGCGACCAGGTCGAATCGGCGCAACGTCCCACCTCGGAAGTCATGGAAGAGACTGAGTTTATCACCCGCCGACCGGAGCGGCGGTTTCCGGCGGGCCCGGCGGCCGGCCGCGACGTATACTCGGAGGGAAGACTCCGCACGATCCTTGGCAAGACGATCCCATTCTCCCCGGCGTCGCGGCTCGCGCGGCGGCTCCGGGACCTGTCGCAAGGAGGTGGCGCCATGGCCGCGGTCTTCGACCCCGAGACCCTGGAACGGCTTCGCACCATGACCCCTCGGCAGGCGTTCGCGACCGCGAGGGAGTCGGTCTTCCGGTCCGGTCCCGTCAGCTCGGAGGATTTCCTGGACGTGTACGAGCAGCTCGTCGAAGAGGGGATCCTCACCTGGGACCAGATGGAGGAGTTCGAGAGCTGACCCCTGGGTCCCGCGGAGCCGCCGCTCCACGGGACCGCCCGGCTTCGTCAGCGGCTCCGGCGCAGCAGGATGGTGCGGCCGCGCTCTTCCTCGAGGGCTGCGAGGAGCGCGCGGAGCGCGGGGTAATCCCGCGGATCGACCACGCGGAGCGCGAGCGCGACCTCCGTCCGCACCGTCAGCCTGCGCCCCTCGAGCGTGACGGTCCGCTCGAGCGAGCCCGCGGTGTTCCTCATCGCGGCGGGGGGAGGGACGAACGCGGCCTCGACCCCCTCCGGGAGATCGAGAGCCAGCTCGACCGACTCCCGGGCGGGCGCCGCCAGCACGAGCGGAAGCGTCCGGCGCTCCCGCCACAGCTGCAGCTCGCGGCCCCCGACGGCGCCGGGCACCCTCGGGATCGAGATCCGCGCGAGGCCGCTCGGCGGGACCTCGAGAGAGGCGCCGGCGAACGTCGCCCGCAGTGCGGTCAGGTCCTCGCTCCGGTGCGCCGGGATCACCTCCCGCACCTCCGCCCCCTCGAACGCGGAGACCGCCCGGGAGGCCAGCTCCTTCCAACGATCCTTGGTCCGATCGAAACCGACGAAGGGGTTGTAGCGCCCTCCGAGATCGAGATCCGCCGTGCCCCCGATCTTCAGCGAGCCCTTCTCGTCCTCGACGCGGACCTCGATCCTCATCTCCGCGCGGTTGGTGGAGGGGTCCGGATCGGGAAACTCCGCGAGGGACGCCGTCTCCCCGTCGAGCACGAGGCCCCGGTATCCGGCGAGGTGCGAGCGGTTCCTGCGGTCGAGCGGTGCGCACGGGTCGAGCCAGACGTCGCGGGCGCCGAGCCTCGCGCGCACCCAGACCTCGTGCAGCTGGGGAGGACAGGCGATCCCCGGGGCGACGAGGCTCGCGGGAGCCGCGAGCGCCACCCGCGCCTCGAAGCCCGAGGATCGGAGCAGCGCGGCCAGGAGCACCGCCTTGTCGAGCCGGTGCCCGACGCTCGACCGCAGCACCTCGGACGCCGGCCTCGCGGCGTAGTCGAAGGCCGCGATCGGCCACTCGACGGTCCGGACGCCGTCGACCACGAAGGCGTGGATCTTCGAGAGCCGCTCGGCGTCCAGGCCGCCCGCCCCCGCGATCTTCTCGGCCCGGGCACGGATCTCCGGCGTCGGCGAGGCCGCCGGCTCGATCCTCTCCTCGAGCCAGGAGCGCGCCGAGGCCCAGTCCCCGAGCGTCGAGAAGACGAGACGAGGTGCTCCCTCGCGGCTCGCGGAGATCTCCGCGCCGAGGATCGGCGGGACGTCCCGGCGCCGGAACGCCAGGCCCCCTCCGTCCGGACGGGGCGGTTCCGGCTCGAGCGCGGCTCCGACCGCCTCCCATCGAACGACGACGTTCCGCGGGGTCTCGATCTCGATCCGGTCGTCGAGGATCGGCAGCTCGGCCGCGAGAGCGAGGACGCCCCACAGAGGCGCGCCGCTCGGACGACGGTCGGCCACCTCGTGCGCCAGGACGGACGTGGAGCCGTGCTCCACGCCGACGTGCGCGACGACCATCTGCCGCATGTGCGCGTACGGGACGGCCCACTCGAGCTCCGGGGCGGTGTTCGGAACCAGGCTGTTCTCGCGCGCCTCGACGACGGTGCCGTCCGCCATGTACGTGCGCGCCGCCGTGACGCGCATCTCGGAGCGCGCGTCGTTCCAGTCGATGCGCGGATCCAGAAGACCGTGCCCCGAGACCCACTCCTCGAGCATCTTGACCGCGGTTTCCTCGCTCCGGGTCACCCTGCCGGTCGCATCGAGAGTCAGGCGGACGTGCCGGCGAACCAGGAGGCCGTCCTCCTCGGGGAAGGCGTCCCCGCCGGGGGCCTCCCGCACCCAGGACGGGGCGGTCTCGGCCGCGGGAGCCGCGGAGATCGCGGCGGCCATCAGGGCGACGACGAGCGTGCGCATGCTAGTTCCCCCTCTCGAGGACGACCAGGTCGTCGGCGAGCGCCTTCGCTTCCCGCAACACTTCCCGGAACCCCGTGTACGCCCCGACCGGCACCTCCCGGCGCTTGACGGCCAGGCGGCAGACGTGACGGATCCTCCCGTCCGGCGTCTCGGAGCGCGTCGTGAGCGACGCCGCGGGGAGGTCGAGGCTCCGGTCTCTCGGCATCGAGGCCACCCGGAACCCCCTGGGGATCTCGAGCGTCTCCGTGACGTCGCCCATTCTCGGCGCCCCGACCTGCATCGGCTGCGTCCGCTCGTCCGCTTCCACGGCGCTCAGGTAGGGGACGAGCGCGGCCGCCGCGAGGAGGTGCCGCGCGGCGGGGAGGGGGAAGGCCAGCGATCCCTCCCGGACGAGCGCGAATCCGGGGACTCGGTAGCGGACCTCGAAGCGGACGGGCGTGCGGACGTCCCGGAGCTTCGCGTAGTCCACCTGGACTTTCTCGACGGTCGCTCCGGGCCCGAGCCGCGAGACCAGGTCCTCGAACCAGGACTGCCGGTCGCGCGCCGCGACGGACGAGACCAGCTCCCTCCGGAGCCGCTGCTCGGCATAGCCGAGGGCCGAGACGGCGAGCGTCCCCTGGAGGTCTCCGCGCTCGTCGAGCCGCGCGCTCGACTCGATCCGGAACCGGTTCCGCTCGGGGTCGAAGGCCGGCGTCTTCTCCAGCTCCTGCCCCTCGGGCGACCCGACGACGTAGTTCTGTTCCCCCTCGGCGCTCGACCAGAGCTCGGGCGAGAAGGGCACCCAGGTCGGGTCCAGGAGCTCGAAGCGGCGGCCGTCCGTCCTCCGGGCGACGACGCAGTGGTTGAACTGGTCGGCCGGGATCCGCTCGACGCGCGCGCCGGCCATCGTCATCGCGGGGTAGGCCTCGTAGCCCGCGGCGCGGAGCATCGTGATCGCCATCCCCGCCTTGTCCTTGCAGACCCCGGAGCGGTCCCGGAAGATCATGGCGCCGGGGTGGAGCGTGTACCCCTCGCCCTTCCCCATCGAGATCCCCGAGTAGCGGATGTTGTCGGCCGTCCAGTGGACGATCGCGGCGACCCGGTCCTCGTCTCGCGCCAGGCCTCGGGTGATCTCGGCGACCTTCGCGCGGATCTCGTCGTCGGCCGCGAACTGCGGCTCGTTGATCTGGGCGAACCATCGGGACTTCTCCGGCCACGAGGGGACCGTGGCCAGCACGACCTTCGGCTGCACGTCCGACGCCGCCGACGCCCGTGGCTCCGCGTGGAAGGCGGGAAGGTTCTCCTTCCAGAAGCTGTAGACGAGGCGATCGTCGTCGAAGGAGACGAAGCTCCGGACCTCGCCGCCGTACGTCTCGAACTGCAACGGCTTGTCCCGTGGGGTCGTCACCGTGTAGTGGCGGAGCCGGACCGGCCACGAGTCCTGGAAGGTCACCACGTCGTAGAAGTGCCCGCGCATCGGCGGGACGTAGCGCTCGTCGCCCGCTTCCCCGCCGGCGCCGCCGGCCCCCTCCTCCATCTCGTCCAGGTACGCGATCAGGAACCCCTTCACGTAGGTCTCGACCTCGACGGCGTCGCCCACGCCGAGCCTGGGGACCGGCGCGAGCTTCATCCTCGCTCCCCAGTAGATCCCGCTCTGCGGCTGCGGCAGGTCCACCACCGCCTCGGGGGGGATCGTCTCCGTCGCGCCGTCCGCGCGCAGAACCCGCAGGGTCCGGATCTCGACGAGGTTCGACGTGGGGTCCCAGTCGAAGCGGAGCCGGGCGAGATCCGCCGCCCCCTTCTCGCTCAGGCACTTCAGGAGCTGCCGGTCGCGGATGTGCGCCAGCCCCGACTCCTCGACGTCCACCCGGGTCCGCTTGAACACGACGACGACGTCCGCCCCTCCGTGATCCTTCGAGTCGCCCGCCCCGGCGACCAGGGCGCGGAGGTCCTCGTCGCAGGCCGGGGCGGGAGGCTCCTGGGCGGCGAGCGGCGCGAGCGCGACGAGGAAGAGGGACAGGAGGACGGGAGCGAAGCGCGCGATTCTCATGGCGGTTCTCCTCGGCGGGCCTTGCATCGTGCGGTTCCCCGGAGCGCCGGGCGGCGCGTACTCAGCGCGTCGTCAGGTACGCGTACAGGTTCGCGGTCACCGACTTCGCGGTCGTGTTGTACAGGAGAACGCGGTACCGTGTGAAGCCGATCGGGTAGCTCGGCTGATTCGACGCGAAGAACGGCGACGGGCCCTGGGGCGAGGGGGCCTCCACCTGGAGCTGGAAGTGCATCTCGCCCCGCTCCGCGAACGCCCTTCGCACCGGGTCCTCGTCGGGGAGAAGGATCGCGCCCACCGTGCCGGTCTTGAGGTTCTCGCCCCGGATCTGGCCGGCCAGGCTCAGCACGATCTGCGAGCACCCCTTGGTGTCGAGGGTGCCGGCGTCCACGAGGCGCTGCGTGTCGCTCGGATCGACCGGCGGGACGACGATGTCCTCGAGCCGGACCTGGACGCCCTGGGGGATCGGGCCGCGCACCGAGACCTCGCCCTGGATCGCCATGACGTCGGGCCAGTTCGTCACGAAGACCTGCCGGAGCTCCTGCGAGACCGCCTGCCCCGCGGGCAGGAGGAGCGCCCCGGCCGCGGCGGAGAGGACGCAGAGCAGACCGACGACGCCTTTTCTCGACATGCTAACCTCCCCCGCGCGGGGGCTCCGATCGTCCCGCGGCGGATCTCCTATGGTACGGAAACTCGGCCTCTCGTTCTACGAGCGCGGCACGCTCGAGGTCGCCCGCGACCTTCTCGGGCGGACGCTGTGCCGGAGGGTCCCGGGCGGGGCGGTCCTGAGGGGCCGGATCCTCGAGGCCGAGGCGTACGACGGGCCCGAGGACCGCGCGAGCCACGCATCCCGCGGCCCCACGGCGAGGAACGCCCCGATGTTCGAGGCCGGAGGGATCGCCTACGTGTACCTGGTCTACGGCGTGCACCACTGCCTGAACGTCGTGACCGGCCCCCGCGGCTATCCGGCGGCCGTCCTCCTGCGGGGCGCGGAGTCCCCGGACGGGGCGGCCTCCGCCGTCGGGCCGGGACGGCTGACGCGGGCCTTTCGCGTGGACCGCGGGCTGGACGGGGCCTCGCTCCTCGGCCCCCACCTCTGGCTCGAGGAAGGGGAGCCGGTGCCGGACCGGATCGTCCGGCGCACGCCGAGGATCGGCGTCGACTACGCGGGGGCATGGGCTCGGAAGCGCTACCGCTTCATGGTCGTCGGCTGAGCGGACGGGGCTGCCGGACCGCCCCCCGTCTCGTCATCGCGATTGCGGTCCCGTCATCGCTCGACCGGCGCCCTCCGGCCGGGCCCCGTCCCGCGGGCCCCTTCGGGGCCCCGGGCAGCGGGCCGTTCCGGCCTCGTTCTTGCCTGCCATCCGGGGCGAAAGGGAGGAATTCGCCATGCGCCGAAGAGGGGTGCTCGCGATCCTGTCCGCCCTCCTGCTGGCGGCGGCCCCGGGGATCGCCGGTGGGCCGGAGAAGGTCGAGAAGACGTGGACGCTTTCCATCCCCGCGTCCCGAAGCTCGACGCTCCGGGTCGGCAACCTTCTCGGGTCGATCCGGATCCGCGGCACGAGCGAGCAGGGGGCCGCGAGTCTCGCCGTTCGCGTCGTCGCTTCCGCGAGGACCGCCGACGAGGCCGCGAAGCTGGCCGGGTCCGTCACCGTCGACGTCGTGCGGGACGGCTCCGCGACCGGCGTCCGGGTGGGGCTGCCTCCCGAGGGGGCCTCTCCGGTCCGGCTCCTCGAGGAGGACGACGGCGCGCTCCTCCGCCGGATCGTCTCGCTCTTCGGCCGGGGCGACGAGGGGATCGACGCGGAGTACGGCGGAAGGACGTTCCGCATCGTGGACGATCGCAAGGCGCCGGGCCTCGCCGTGCACCTCGACGTCGCCGTCCCCTTCGACGTGCCGATCGCGGTCCGTCAGGAGTTCGGCTCGATCCGGGTCGAGGTCGTCCGCTCCGACGTGCGCGCCGAGGCGAGGGGGGGGAGCATCGAGATCTCCCGCGGCTTCGGGTCGGTCGCGGTGGACGGAGGAGAGGCGACCGTCCGTGTGTCGTCGCTGCAGGGGATCTCGCTCGAGGTCGCCACCGGCGGCGGTGCGGTCGAGCTCCTCGACGTGCGCGCGAAGCGCACCGCGGTCCGGACCGGGAGCGGCGCGATCCTCGTCCGCGACTCCGGGCCGGACGACCTGACGATCGAGAGCGCGAGCGGCTCGATCGTCCTCTCGGGGATCGAGCCCGTTCGCGCCGAGATCCGGACCTCCTCCGGGAACGTCGATTACGCCTCGTACCTGAAGCGGACCCGGCGCGCCGTCGTGCGCTCGGACTCCGGCGACGTCGTGCTGAGGCTCGGCGAGGTGATCGGCTTCGACCTCGCGGCCGAGACCCCCGCGAAGGAGATGAGGGCGCTCGGCATGGAGATGACCTCCGTCGGCCGGGACGGCGGCGTCGCGCGGTACCGGCGCGGGGCAGGCGGGCCGGACCTCGAGGTCGTTGCCGCCGCGGGGAGCCTGACCGTGCGTCCTTACGGCGCGTCGCGGCTCGATCTCCTCGTCCGGAAGTCCGGGGAGTAAGGGGCTCCCGGCTCACCCGGCCGCGACGAGCGCGCCGGAGCGAAGGAGCCACAGCTCCGCGCGCGGCACGGAGCCGAGACCGAGGGAGCGGCCGACCGCCTCCGCGTAGACCGAGAGCTGCGGGCCGTAGCGCTCGCGCGCCTCGTCCGGCGACAGGCTGCGGTCGGTCTTGAAATCGGCCACGACCACGGTCCCGTCGGCCTCGCGGTACAGGAGGTCGAGGATCCCGCTCGACGCCGTGCCGTCCCCGTGCCGCAGGAGGACCGGCACCTCGCGGCCGATCACCTCGACGGAGGCGAGCTTCTGGGCCAGCGAGGAGGAGGCGAAGGCCGCGAGGACCTCCCGGAGCTCGCGCTCGACCGCCTCGGGCTCCGCCGAGGTCTCCCGCGCGGCGCGCGCCGCGGCCGACCGCACGAGCGGCTCCGGGACGGGGCCCGCGACCGGGCTCCACCGCTCGAGAATCTCGTGGGTCGCGATCCCCGCGGCCCGGCCGACGTCCCGGTCCCGCGCCTCCCCCGAGGCCCCGGCGTCTTCGGAGGCCTCCCGCGCGCCGTCGAGGGACTCCGGCGGCCCGCTCGGACGCCTCAGAGGCGGGCGGGCCGCCTCCTCGTAGCGGCGAACGGCGGCGCGGAAGGATTCGACCGCCTCGGCCGGCTCCCGCACGGCGCCCCGCGGCTCCTCGGGGGCCTTCCATCCGGCGGTGGAGACTCGGTGCAGAACCCTTCCCTCCGCGATCGTCCGCCCGTCGGCGGGCGGGTCGGCGACCGAGTAGCCCCATGGGGCGAGGGCGCCGGCCCAGGCCGACTTCTCGCCGGCGCCCGTGAGGAGGATCAGCCTCTCCCGCGCGCGGGTCGCGGCGACGTAGAGGAGGCGGAGCCTCTCCGCCGCCTCGTGCTCCTCCTCCTCGAGATCGCGGAGCGCGCGCGCCGAGCCGAACACGCCTCCGACCGCGAGCCCGAGCGCCTTCCCGCGTCCGGGAAGGTCCGCGACCTCGACCGGGCGGAGCGACCGGCCCCCGTGCGCATCGCGGCGCGCGAGATCGACCACGAAGACGACCTTGCTCTCGAGCCCCTTGGCCTTGTGGACGGTGAGGACGCGGACGGCGTTCACGCGCTCGTCCGCGAGAGGGGAGTCCCCCTCGACGTCCGACGCGCGCTCGTTCTCGATCTCGTCGAGGACGTCGTTGAGCGACAGCCTCCCATCGCGCGCGAGCTGGGCGGCGGCGGCCGCGAGCTTGCCGAGGTTCGCGACCCGCTGCGCCCCCTCGTGCGCGAACCCGCCGAGGACGAGCGATCCGGTCCGCGCCATCGCGCGCCGGACGACCGCGTCGGCCGGAAGATCCGCCGTCTCGTCCCGGAGCGCGCGGAGCCCGGCGAGGGCCCGGGCGAGCGCGGGAAGGCGCTCGGCGTCCACCTCCTCCCGCAGCTTCCAGGATCCTCCCGCTGCGGCGTGCGCCGCGAGCTCGGTGTCGGGGACCGCTCCCGCGGGCGACCGCAGGTAGGCGAGCAGCGCCACCGGGTCCGACGGTCTCGCGAGGGCCCTGAGCACCGCCATCAGGTGCCGGACCTCGGGGCGGTCGAGGAAGAGCCGCCCGCCGTCGACGACGAACGGGATCCCGGCGTCCCGAAGCGGTCTTGCATATTGATGGACGACGGTGAACGCGCGGAGCAGGACGAAGACGTCGCGCCGCTCGTAACCCTCGGTTTCGACGAGGTGCCGGATGCGCTCCGCGACGAGCGCGCCCTCGAGGTCCCGGCGCTCGACGGCGTTCCGGCTCTCGACCGTCCAGACCTCGACCCGCGGCGACGGCGGCGCGTCGGCCCGGACGGGCTCGATCGGGACGTACCCCGGCTGCCGCGGCGACGCCCTCCAGGAGCCGCGGAAGAGGTCGTTCACCGGACCCAGGATTGCCGGGACGCTCCGGAAGTTCGCGACGAGGTCGAGCTCGAGCCCCCCCTCCGCGACGACCCGGTCGACCGCGCGCCGGAACGCCGCGTAGTCCGCCCCCCGGAACCGGTAGATCGACTGCTTCGGGTCGCCGACGATGAACAGGCGTCCCGGCTCGAGCGGGACCGCATAGGCGTCCTTCTCACGCTCCCCGACCCGGCCCGCGAGGTACAGGACGATCTCGTATTGCAGCGGGTCGGTGTCCTGGAACTCGTCGACGAGGAGCATCCGGTAGCGCCTTCTCGCCTCCTCCCGCACCGCGGGGCGGTCGCGCAGGAGGTCGCGCGCGAGGGAGAGGAGCGCGTCGAAGGAGACGGCGCCCCCGGCGAGGAGCCGTCTCCTGGCGTCGAGGGCGAACGGAGCCGCGGCCTCGAGGAGGATCTCGGCGAGCCGGTCGTCGATCGTGGCCAGGAGCCCGGCCAGACGGCGGGCGTCCCGGGCGACTCCCTCGAGCTCTTCGGGCGCCACGACGCTCAGCGCGGCGTTGCGCTTCGGGGGAGCCTTGCGCAGCGCCTCCCTCAGGTCCTCGTCGCTCCGGATCGCGTCCCGAAGCGCGTCGGGTCCCCGGTCGGAGAAGAGCGCGAGCGCCTTCTTGTACTCGCCGAGCTTCCCGAGGGCATTCCTCGTCATCCCTTTCTGTCGCGTGACGACCGAGTCGATCGCCGCGATCCGGCGGAGCGCCTCGGCGCGGAGCGCCGGGCGCGCGTCCTCGCCGGTCCGTGCGCCCCGGAGAAGGCTCGCCGGAACGTCGAACCTCGCCAGGGCGAGCGCCGCCTCCCGGACGGCCCCCGTGTCCGCCGCCGACAGGAGACGCTTCCAGATCTCTCCCCGGGCGGCGCCCGGCCCCAGCTCGACGCGAAGGAACTCCTCCCACGCCTCTTCGAGCAGCGCCGCGTAGAGCGGCCCCTCGTCCACCCGGAACGCAGGGTCCACACCGGCCTCGACCGGGTGGGACCGGAGGAGGTCCGAGCAGAAGGAGTGGATCGTGAGGACCGCGGCTCGGTCGAGGTTCACGAGGGCCGACAGGGAGCGCCGCTCGAGGTCGGCGGGGGCGACCGCCCGCTCTCCCGTGAGGTGGGCGAACGCCCGCCCCGAGGCCTTCTCCGGGCGAGGCGCGGCGCCGCGCGCGAAGGCGCGGAGCTCCTCGAGCCCGGCGGCGAGGCGATCCCGCATCTCTGCCGCGGCCTTCTCCGTGAACGTGATCGCGGCAAAGCCCGCGGCGTCGACGAGACCGGCGCCCAGGGCGACGAGGAGGCGCTCGACGAGGAGGCTCGTCTTGCCGGTGCCCGCGCCCGCCTCGACGACGAGGTTCCGGTCGAAGACCGTCGTCGCGGTGCGACGCGCATCCCGGTCGGGCAGAGCGGTGTCGCTCACTCCTCCTCCCCGCCGCGCGCTCCCGCGGCCCTCACCTCGGCGAGGGTGCGGAGCTTGGACGTCTTCCCGGCCACGACGTCGAAGTAATCCGCCGCGTCGGGAGCGTTCGCCTCCCGGAACAGGGTCGGCGGGTGCGTCCTCCGGCAGGCGCGGTCGTACGGGCACCACCCGCAGTGGTCCCCCTCCCGGAGGGGGAACCGCCCTGCCTCGACGAGCGCGAGGAGGACGCGGATCGTGTCGTCGAAGCCGGCCGCGAGCTCGGCGGAGGCGGACCTCTCGAAGACCTCCCGCCCCGTCTCCTCCTCGAGGCCGGGCCCGGACTCGAACGAGGGTCCCACCCCGAGGAACTCGACCCGGGCGCCTCCCGCGAGCCTCGAGTAGAGCGGGGCCTGCATCTCCTGCCCCCGGAGCACCCGAGTCTCGCGGACCCGGTTCTTGAGGTCGCCGGAGGTCTTGTAGTCCGAGACCACGACCTCGCCCCCGGCGTCCAGGACCCGGTCGAGCCTTCCCTCGATCTCCGCTTCCTTCCCCTCCCCGAAGGAGATCCGCGTCCGGACCGTGCGCTCCAGATCGCGCGGCGCGGCGCCCTCGGACGAGATCCGGGCGAGATCGTCCCGCAGGAACTCGAGAAGGGAGGATCGCCAGCGCCCGGTCACCGTCTCCCACAGGACGGGCAGGCGCGTCCCGGCGCGCTCGCCGAGGTCGGAGAAGGCGCGGTTCCATTCCTCGCCGAGGATCGCCTCCGCGCGGCGAAGGAGGCGGGCCCCCCGGTCTCGCCCGAAGAGCTCCTCGTCGCGGAGCCGGGCGTAGAGCGCTTGGAGCAGGGCGTGCACCCGCCCGCCCATCTCGGCCGCGGGGATCTCGAAGTGCGAGGGGGCCTCCTCCAGCTCGTAGGCGCGGAGGACGTGGCGGAAGAAGAACTGGAGGGGACAGCGCCCGAGGCGCTCGAGCGACGTGACGGTCATCCGCGCGGGCGGGGACGCCGCGGCGCCGACGCGGGCGTCCCACCCGGTCGGGGCGGGAGCGAACGATTCGGTCGCGAGGAGCATCGACAGTCCGCCGGCGATCGAGGGGGCCACCTCGGCGAGCCGCTTCGCGACGTTCTCCCGTCCCGGGCCTCGAAGCGCGAGGAGGAGGGCTCCCTCCTCGGGGCTGAGGAGACCGGGATCGGCCTCCATCGCCTCGAGCCTATCGAGGGGATGGGACGGGAACGACTCCGGCGCGGGCCGGACGGCGTCGAGATCCGGCCTGCCCGACGCGAGCCGCGCGATCTCCCGCAAGGCGATCGAGGCCGCCTTCGCCCTCCCCGTCTCGTCGGCCCGCTGCCAGGAGACCTCGAGCCGCTCGCGCGCCGAGCCGAGCACGAGCGCGAGGAGGAGCCGCTCCTCCGACGCGCCCTCGCGCTTCACGGGCAGCGGCTTCCCGGTGGCCGCGCGCAGCCTCTCCCTCGCCTCGTCCCGCAGGAACGGGTCCTCGCGCGCGACGCGCGGGAAGACGCCCGAGTTCATCCCCAGCAGGAACACGCGGTCGAACGTCATGCCGCGCCCCTGCATCGCGTCGAGGAGGCGGATCCCCCCGCCGTCGGCGCGGCGAGGGGCGAGCGAGGCGCCGTCGGCCGCGCGCTCGAGCCAGGAGACCATTTCCTCGAACGGCACCTCGCGGGAGTCGCCGAGGAGCGCCGGGAGCGCCCGCATGTCGTCGAGGAGGCCGGCGAGCGTCTCGAGCGGGGACCCTGGGCGGCCCTCCGCGGGGGGGGCGAACGCGCGGCGGGCGAGGTCTTCGACCAGATCGGCGTGGCCCGGCCAGGTCCTCGGCCGCGCCCCCCCGCAGGCGTCCCGCAGCGCGAGGACCGCGTCCGCGATCCTTCGGGCCTCGGCGACCCGAGCGCGGGCCCGCGCCTTCTCCGCCTCGCGCTCCCCCTCGGTCGCCTCCTCGCCGCCCTCGGCGCTCCCGGCCCACCGGACGAGGTCGTCCGCCCATGCCTCGACTCCCCCGACGATTCCCGCGCGGCGGCTCCACGCCTCGGCGAGGTCGCCCGGAGGAGCGGCCTCGATCCCCAGGGCCCGCCACCGCACTCGCGGCGACGCCAGGATCTCGGCCGTCGCGGCTCGCGGGAAGGAGGCGGCGGCCGCGCGCAGCAGCAGCAGCAGATCGCGGACCTCGGGCTCGCGGCGCAGCGGCGACGCCAGGGAGGAGGAGTACGCGAGGGGCCCGTCCTCCAGAATCTCGTGAGCCCCGGCGACGAAGGGCTCGAGGCTCCGCGCGACGATGGCGATCTCTCGCGGGCGCGTTCCCGCGTCCGCGGAGGCCAGCGCGCGCCGCACGGCGGCGAGGATCTCCGCCCGGGCGCCCTGGGCGTGCCGGAACCGCACGGCGCCTTCGGGGAGCGGGGCGGGCTCGCTCGGCTCGTCGTAGAGCGCTCCGAGGCGGTCCCCGAGGAGGCCGGCCCCCGGACGGGAGATCCTCTCGATCTCCCCCCCCTCCCCGAGGAGGTGCCGCGACGCGAACCGCTCCGCGTAGGCCGAGACCTCCGATCCCGGCTGCGCCGGGAGGAGGAACGTCACCTCGCGCCCGCGGTCGAGCCCGAGGACGAGATCGAGATGGACGCCGATGAGCTCGTACGCTCCGTGGTGGAGGATCGCGCGGTACCGGGCGGCGCGGGCCGGGGCCAGGGCCGCCGCGTCGCGGACGAGCGCGACGTCGTCCGCGAAACCGGCGCCGCGTCGCTCCTCGAGGGCCGACGAGAACGCCCGGTACACCGACGCGAGCGCTCGCTCGCCGGCGGTTCTCGCCCCGGTCTCGACCTCCTCGGGCCCGATGCCGGCCTCGCGGAGCTCGCGCAGCGTCCCCAGCAGCGCGCCGACCGTGCCGGGCAGGTCCCGCGCGTGGCGGGAGAGGGGGTTCGAATCGAGCCGCGAGAGCACGCCGGCGAGGAGGCTTTCCTCGAGGATCCGCGACGCGGCCCGCGGGCGCGGGCCTCCCTCCCGATCGAGGATCGAGAGCGCCAGCGAGCGGTGGTGGGCCACCTCGACCGCGAGGCAGGCGCCGAGCCGCTCGGCTAGGCGTAGGCGCACGTGCCGCGCGAGGAAGACGGTCGGGACGACGACCAGCACCGGCGCGAGCGGGTCGTCCCGCTTCACCGCGGCCACGCGGTCGAGGAGCTCCGCCTCGAGGACGAACGGGTCGAGATGGGCGAGGACCTTCACGGGCGAAGCGTACCCGAATCGGGGGGAGGGGAGGGAGGCCGGCCCGGGCCGGCGGTTTCCCCTTGACCGCGGGACCCCTCCGAGACGACATTCACCGGGACGACGGAGGGGCGGTCATGTTCGAGACGGCGAGGCCGTTCCTGCTGGCCCTGGCGATCGGCCTCCTCATCGGCATCGAGCGCGAGCGGGCGCACGCCGACCGCAAGGTGCAGGACCCTCTCGGCTCGAGGACGTTCACGCTCCTCGCGCTCCTCGGAGCCGTCGCCGCCTACGTCGAGAACGTCGCCTTCGCGGTCGCCCTCGCCGCCTTCGCGGGCGCGATCGTGCTCGCGGGCTACCTGAGGACGCACCTGGGGCCGGAGGGGTCGGGCGTCGGCGCGACGACCGAGGTCGCGGCGATGGTGACCTTCACGCTCGGCTACCTCGCGCGGTTCCAGGCCGCGCTGACGGTCATGCTGGCGGTGATCGTCCTCGTCGTCCTCGCGCTCAAGCCGCGGATCCATCGGTTCGCCCAGGCCGGGCTCTCGCAGAAGGAGGTCACGGCCGCGCTCACGTTCCTGGTGATCGCCTTCGTCGTGCTCCCCCTCCTCCCGAACCGCGCGCTCGACCGCTGGGAGCTCTTCAACCCCTTCCGGCTCTGGCTGATCTACGCGCTGATCACCGGGATCGGGTTCGCGGGGTATTTCGCGGTCCGGATGCTCGGTCCCGAGAGGGGGTTCGCCGTCTCCGGGCTGTTCGCGGGGTTCGTCTCCTCGACGGCCGCGACGCTCTCGCTCTCGCAGAGGGCGCGCGACGAGGGGGCGCGCGCGAGCGTCCTCGCGACCGGCATCGTCCTCGCGAACGCGGCGTCCGCGGCGGCCCAGATCGTCGTGGTGGCCGTGGCGAACCCGGATCTGGTCTCCTCCGTCCTCCCCGTCGTGGGAGCCCCGGTCGCGGTCGGCGCGCTCTGGGCCGCGTTCTCCGCTCGCTGGCTCGAGCGGCGCGAGGAGGCCGCGAGCGGTCCCGCCTTCTCGATCGAGAGCCCGATCGCGCTCCGGTCCTCGGCGGGATTCGCCGCCGCTCTCGCGATCGTGCTCGTCGCGGCGTCGGCGGCGAGCCGGTGGTTCGGGTCGGCCGGCGTGCTGGCGACGGCGGTCGTCGGGGGCGCCGGCGACGTGCACGCGGTCACCCTCGCCGTCTCGACGCTCGAGGCGGCCCGGACGATCGCGGCGCGCGAGGCGGTGCTGGCGATCCTCGCGGGATTCCTCGCAAACATGGTGGTCAAGCTCTCGCTGACGGGCTGGGCCGGGGGACGGAGGCTCCTCGCGGCCGTCGCCCCGCCGCTCGTCGCGATGATGGCCGCCGCCGCCGCCGCGTTCCTGGCGGCGGCGCCGCGGTAGGACGGGCATGTCCGCGGGGGGCAGAAGGCTCGCCGCAGCGCCGGCGCTCGCGATCCTGGCGGCCGCGGCGTGCGGGGGAGGAGAGATGCCGGCCGGGCCGACGAGCGATCCCCAGGTGCCCCGGCCGCTCCGCCCGGTCGAGTGGGTCGACGGTCCGGCGGGACGCCTTCGCGTCGACGACGGAGGCGCCGGCGGCGTCCCGGTCGTGTTCCTCCACGGCCTGGCGGGCGACCGCACGGTCTGGAAGGAGCAGCTCGAGAGCCTCCGCGCGACGCGACGGGCGATCGCGATCGACCTCAGGGGCCACGGGGAGTCTTCCCCCTCGGCCTCGGGGGACTACTCGATCCCCGCGTTCGTGGCCGACGTCGTCGCGGCCGTGAACGCGCTGGAGCTCGACCGCTTCGTTCTCGTGGGGCACAGCCTCGGGGGGGCGGTGGCCGCCGGCTACGCGGGGGCGAGCCCGGAGCGGGTAGCGGGGATCCTCCTGGCGGATCCGTCGGGGGTCGGGACGAGAGTGCCCAGGGGCGAGGCCGAGGCGATGCTGCGGCAGATGGCCCCCGCCACGTACGGGCGGTTCATCACCCGGTACTTCGGGGCGCTCCTCGAGGGGGCGGACCCGGAGGTGAGGGACCGCGTGCTCCGATCCCTGCGCCTGACGCGCAGGGAGGTTGTCGTCGGCGCCTTCCGCGGCAGCCTCTCCTGGAACCCGGTCCCTTCGCTCGATCGGTACCCCGGGCCGAAGCTAGCCGTCGTGTCGGCCGTCCCGCGCTCGCCGTGGGGCCTGACGCAGGCCATGCCGTCCCTTGCGACCCGCAGGATCGCCGGCACGAGTCACTGGCCGATGCTCGACCGGCCGCAGGAGTTCCACCGCATCCTCTCGGATTTCCTTTCAGGGACGGCAACCGATGTCCCCGGGGGCGGCGGAGGGTAACCTGCCGATTCGGGGCGCCGCGCGGGGCTCCGGCGAGGGTCCTCGAAATCGGTTGCTGTCCCCGAATTAGAATGGGGCGATGGATCGAGGACCGTTCGATTCCGCCGATCTCGCGCGGCTCGAGGAGCGCGGGATCCCCGTGGCCGAGGCGCTGCGCCAGCTCCGGCTGATCGCTGAGCCGCCTCCGGCGCTCCGGCTCGACCGCCCTTGCACGGTCGGCGACGGTATCGAGACGGTCGAGGAGGCGGAGGTTCCCGGCCTGCTCGAGCGGCACGAGACGGCCGCCCGCGCCGGCCGCATCGCCAAGTTCGTCCCGGCCTCCGGCGCGGCGACCCGGATGTTCCAGGATCTCCTGGGCCCCCCCGGGGGGCGGGTCGAGGCGGCCGCCCGGCGGGTCCTTCAGGAGATCCGGAGCTTCCCCTTCGCCGCCGAGCTCGACGTGGCCCTCGGGCTGCGGGGCGACAGCCTGAACCGTGTCGTGGTCGACGCGGACGCGGCCGCCCTCGTCGAGGCGCTGGTCGGTCGCGAAGGGCTCGCGTACGCCGACAGGCCCAAGGGGCTGCTGCCGTTCCATCGCTACGGCGACGGCTTCCGGACCGCATTCGAGGAGCACCTCGTCGAGGGGGCCGGGACGGTCCGCGATGCCGGCGGCGTCTGCCGCGTGCATCTCACCGTCTCCCCGGAGCACCTCGAGCCGTTCCGGGCGCTCGCGGATCGGGTGCGGGGCGTCTGGGAGCGGCACCTCTCCGCCCGCTTCGAGATCTCGTTCTCGGTGCAGAAGCCCTCGACCGAAACGCTCGCCGGGGACCCGGGCGGGGGGCCGTTCCGGGACGAGGATGGGCGGCTCGTCTTCCGCCCCGCCGGTCACGGGGCGCTCCTCGACAACCTCGCCGACCTCGGCGCCGACGTCGTCCTGATCAAGAACGTGGACAACGTGCAGCCCGACCGGCTTCGCGACGCCACGATCCTCTGGAAGCGGCTCCTCGCGGGCCGGCTCCTCGAGCTCGAGGAGCGCGCCCACGAATACGTACGAAGGCTCGAGGCGGGCGAGGCCGGCGGCGCTCCGCTGGCCGAGACGGCCGCCTTCGCCTCGGAGCGGCTCCACCTCCAGGTCCCGCCGGCGAGCGCCCCGGCCGAGGAGCTGCGGGCCGGCCTCCTCGAGGCGCTCGACCGTCCGATCCGCGTCGCGGGCGTCGTGCGCAACACGGGCGAGCCGGGCGGCGGCCCGTTCTGGGTCGCGGAGGCGGGGGGGCGCGCGAGCCCGCAGATCGTCGAGACCGCCGAGATCGATCTCTCCGCGCCCGACCAGGTCCGGGCCCTCGCCGCGGCGACCCACTTCAACCCCGTGGACCTCGCCTGCTCCCTCCGGGACGCCCGGGGACGCCCGTTCGACCCGAGGCGCTTCGCGAACCCGGACGCCGTGATCGTCGCGAGAAAGTCCTCCGGGGGACGCGAGCTCCTGGCGCTCGAGCGCCCGGGTCTGTGGAACGGCTCGATGGCTCGCTGGGCGACGGTCTTCGTCGAGGTCCCGATCGCCACGTTCTCCCCGGTGAAGACGCTGTTCGACCTGCTGCGCCCCGAGCACCAGCCGGAGTGAGGAGCCCGTCGTGCCGGCGAACCTCCCCCCCGCCTACCACGCCGCCGAGGCGCGGTTCCGGCAGGCCCGCACCGTCGACGAGAAGATCGCGGCCCTCGAGGAGATGTACGCGATCATGCCCAAGCACAAGGGGACGGATCGCCTCCAGGGGGACATCAAGGCCCGGATCGCGAAGCTCCGGAAGCAGGACGGGAAGAGGGGCGGGAAGAAGGGGTTCAGCTACATGGTCCGGAGCGAGGGGGCGGGACAGGTCGCCCTCGTCGGCCCGGCGAACACCGGCAAGTCCTCGCTCGTCCGGAAGCTGACGAAGGCCCGCCCCGACGTCGCGGACTATCCGTTCACGACGCGCGAGCCGATGCCGGGGATGATGCCGTTCGAGAACGTCTCCATCCAGCTCGTCGACCTCCCGCCGCTGGCGGAGGAGCACCTCGAGCACTGGCTGTGGGACGTCATCCGCGCCGCGGACCTTTTCTGGCTCGTCGTCGGCGCGGAGAACGGGTACGACCAGATGGAGCGGACGAGGGAGCTCCTCGGCCGGGGCCGGATCGTGGCGTATCCGGCGGGCGCCGAGCCGGCCGCGACGGAGCCCGGCTGGCGGGCGCGGCCGGCCCTCGTCGTGGTGACGGGGCTCGACCGGCGCGGGGGCGCCGCGGACGCGGGCGTGCTCGACGAGCTCCTCGAGCGGCGGTGGCCGCTCGTGGGAGTGTCGGCGGAGACCGGGGTGGGGCTCGAGGACCTGCGCGTCCGGACCTGGACCGCCCTCGGCCGCATCCGCGTCTACACGAAGCAGCCCGGCAGGCCGCCCGACCGGAACGAGCCGTTCGCGATGCCGCGGGGGGCCACGGTGGGCGACCTCGCGGAGAGGATCCACAAGGACGTCCTCGCCGGGATGCGCTTCGCGAGGATCTGGGGCCGGCTCGTCTTCGACGGCCAGACCGTGCAGCGGGACCACGTGCTCGAGGAAGGGGACGTCGTCGAGATCCACTCGTGAAGGGGGCGAGGCCCCTCCGTCTCAGGACTTCTCCTCGATGACGACGAAGCTCATCGAGCCGATCGAGAACGCCCGGTGGACGGTGCCGCGCGCCCGGACCTCCTTCCCCTCCTTCGGGAGCGTCCGCTCCGTGACGACGCGGATCTCTCCGGTCCCGTCGTCCAGGACGTAGAACTTCACGACGGCGAGGTTGGTCGCGCTCTTGACCTCGCCCTTGACGGTCACCGTCTTGCCGTCGTACTTCTCCGGGTTCTCCCGGATGTCGCCGATCTTCGTCGTCAAGAAGCCGCACGAGACGAGCAGCGCGACGAGCGCGAGCAGCGTCGCGAGCCGAATGCGAGCCATCGCGACCTCCTCTCCTCGATGGGCCGAGCGGGCGATTGTAACCCCGGATGCGCCCGTCCGTTCCCCGGGGCGGGGGGCGCCCCCCGTCCTGCGCTACTATATCCGGCTCGGGCTCCGAAGCTCGCGATTCCCAGGAGGTTCTCATGCTCCGTACCGCTCTCTACGTTTCGCTCCTCTTCCTCCCGGCCGTCGCCCTGGCGGCGACGGGCCCGAAGGACACCCACCCGTTCTCGGTCCACGACATGCTCGCGATGGACCGGATCCAGGATCAGCGGGTCTCCCCGGACGGCACGCGCGTCGCGTTCGCGCTGAGCCGCACGGACCTCGAGGAGAACAAGCGCAGGACCGACCTCTGGATCTGCGGGACGGACGGGACCGGCCTCAGGAGGCTCACGTCCCACGAAGCGGCGGACTCGAGCCCCCAGTTCGCGCCGGACGGGCGCTCCGTCTACTTCCTCTCGACGCGCTCGGGGTCCTCCCAGGTCTGGAAGATCGCGCTGGACGGAGGAGAGGCCGAGCAGGTGACCCGGCTCGCGCTCGACGTGGACGCATTCCTGCCGTCGCCCGACGGGAAGCACCTCGCCCTGGCGGTCTCGGTCTTCCCGGACGAGACGATCGAGGGGACGAAGAAGCGCCTCGACGAGATCGAGGCCCGGAAGGCGACGGGCAGGACCTACGACCGGCTCTTCGTCCGGCACTGGGACCAGTGGGTGGACGGGCGGCGCTCGCACCTCTTCGCCCTGGCCCTCGGCGGCGGAAATCCGGTGGACGTGATGAAGGCGATGGACGCCGATTGCCCGAGCAAGCCGTTCGGCGGGATGGAGGAGGTGGCGTTCGCCCCCGACGGGAAGAGCCTCGTGTTCGCCGCCCGCGACGCGGGCCGCGAGGAGGCATGGTCCACGAACTTCGACCTCTACGCCGCGCCGCTCGACGGCTCCGCGCCGCCGCGGAACCTCACGGGCGACAACGAGGCGTGGGACACGCAGCCCTCGTTCTCTCCCGACGGGAAGACCCTCGCGTGGCTCGCGATGCGGGAGCCGGGCTACGAGGCGGACCGCTTCCGGATCGTGCTCCGGAGCTGGCCCGACGGAGCCCCGCGCACGCTCACCGAGTCCTGGGACCGATCGCCGCGCGAGATCGTCTGGGCCCCCGACGGGAAGACGATCTACGCGGTCGCGGAGAACGTCGGCCAGGTCGCGCTGTTCGCCGTGGAGGTCGCGACCGGAAAGGCCCGCGCCGTCGTCGGGCGGGGGACCGTCGGAGGCGTCGGCGCCTCGGGCGACCGGATCGTGTACGGCCTCAACCACCTCCAGTCCCCCGTCGAGCTGTGGTCGGTCCGCCCCGACGGCTCCGACGCCCGGCAGATCACGCGCATCAACGCCGAGAAGGTCGCCGAGGTGCGGATGGGCGAGCCGGAGCAGTTCTCCTTCGAGGGGTGGAACCGCGAGACCGTGCACGGATACGTCGTGAAGCCGGTGGACTTCGACCCGGCGCGGAAGTACCCGGTCGCGTTCCTGATCCACGGCGGCCCGCAGGGGGCCTTCGGCAACGACTTCCACTACCGCTGGAACCCGCAGGCGTACGCGGGGGCCGGCTACGCGGTCGTGATGGTGGACTTCCACGGATCGACCGGATACGGCCAGAAGTTCACCGACTCGATCCAGGGGGACTGGGGCGGGAAGCCGCTCGAGGACCTGCAGAAGGGGCTGGCAGCCGCCCTCGCCCGGTACCCGTGGATGGACGGGGACCGCGTCGCGGCCCTCGGCGCCTCGTTCGGCGGCTACATGATCAACTGGATCGCCGGGAGGTGGCCGGACCGATTCCGCTGCCTCGTCGTCCACGACGGGAACCTGGACGAGCGCGCCGCCTACTTCGACACCGAGGAGCTGTGGTTCCCGGAGCGGGACCACATGGGAACGCCGTGGTCCAACCCCGACGGGTACGGCAAGCAGAACCCCGTGGACCTCGTCCAGAACTGGAAAACGCCGATTCTCGTGATCCACGGCGGCAAGGATTACCGGGTCGTGGACACGCAGGGGATCATGACGTTCACGGCGGCGCAGCGCCTCGGGATTCCGAGCCGTTTCCTGCATTTTCCCGACGAGAACCACTGGGTTCTGAAGCCGGCGAACAGCATCCTGTGGCACGACACGGTGCTCGGATGGCTCGACCGGTGGACGAAGGGAGAGGGGAAGTAGCGGCGCGGGCGGGAACGCTGGCGCGGGCATTGCAATCCTCCAGGTAGAGCCGCGGCCCCGCGACGGCCGGGCCGCGGCGGAGGAAGTGCGATGCGCTCCCACCACCTCCGGCTCGCGGTCGTTCCGGCGATCGTCGCACTGGCCTCGGTGCCGTCGTTTGCGGCCCTTTCGATCTATCTCTCGCCCGAGGACCTCGCGCGGACCTCCCCGATCGTCGTCGAGGGGACCGTCTCGAGCGTCGCCTGCGGTTACGATCCCGAAACCGGAGCGCTGGCAACCTACGTCACCATCGCTGTCGAAACGGTGCACCGCGGGCCCGGAACCTTGGGCGAAATCGTACTCCGGGAGCCCGGAGGACGCCTCGGCGACCTGGTCCACGACCTGGACGCGGTCCCGGTCTACGAGCCGGAGGAGCGGGTCCTCGTATTCGTGGAGATGCAGCACAGCTCCCCCAGGACTTCGGGGCTGTTCTTCGGGAAGTTCACGATCGTCGAGGGGGCGACGCCGGACTCCGACCGGGCCGTGCGCGATCTGTCGGGGCAGGGGCTGATCCTGCGCCGTCCCGATCTCGAGACGGAGGATCTGCCGCTCGCCGACCTCGTGGCCGTGATCGCGAACAACGCGTATCGCGGGTCCGGCTCGGTGAG
>ERZ1649853.201-NODE-201-length-26010-cov-6.208399_pt1 | contig 26010 bp, 21 predicted proteins | sample MGYA00575353_ERZ1649853 | MGnify/ENA primary metagenome ERZ1649853 (study PRJEB40853, sample SAMN11349654) | freshwater sediment metagenome | isolation source: river sediment | host: Sediment | place: India: Okhla Barrage, New Delhi | collected 2017-02-21 ...
AGGTTCAACTGACCGCATTTCGGCATATTGTTCCTGCCATTCTTTCCAAAGAGTATTCTTCTCCACTTGATCCAGAGAAATCTTCTCAAGGAAAACAGACTGACTTTGTTTTCTTTCCTTTTCCGTGGCTATAACTTCATCAAACCTTTTATCGATCTTCCTTATAACATCCTTATTCAATTCGAGATTATTTTGAATATCCTCTAATTGTTTTTTTAGGGTAGTGGTTTCCAGCTGCAAATCTGTGATTCGTTTGACTTCATTTCTACGTTCCCCAATGACCGATTTTAGTTGACCGTGGATTTCTCCGTCCGTGGCCTGAAGTTCTCGAATCTGCTCGGAGATGGAATCCACTTTCTGGGATATTCGGAATTCTTCTTCAACACGCTCTGAGATCGTTTTTTTGAGTGCTCCTATCGGTTTTAATTCTGTCCGGAGTTCGATCAATTTTTTATTGACAACTTCAATATCGTTCTTGTGGCTTTGCTCGATCCTGTTATCGACAACCACAAGGCTCTTTTCTAATTCCAGCAATTTCCTTAAAATCTCGGACTTGGTATCCGAATTTTCCCCTACAAGTTGCTCAATTCGTGATGGAATAGGTGAAAACGCTTTAACAGCTGAAGATACTTTTTTGATTTCAACGTTCTGTCTCTGGATTAGCTCCTGGTGTCTCTCCAAAGCATCCTGCTGCTCCTTGATTATTTGCTTGTCCTTTTGCCTTTCAGAATCCAACCACGCCAATCGTTTTTCCAATTCATCAATTTCAGTCATTTTTACCTCAACATTATGTATTCAGCGGTAGAAATTGGAACATAAAGTCTACCAGACCTAGTAGTCCGCGAGGATAGAGTCCCAGTAATAATAACAAGAAAATTCCAATACTAATAATAATTATCTGGGAGATTTTTTCGTTCACCTTAATCGTTGAGCTACTCAGTGAAAAAATCCGTAAGACTAAACCAAACAAGGGCATCAGTACCCCCGTAAAACCAAGAATCAACCAGATTGCCTTTATTTTCCCTGAGCTTCCGATTGTATCTAACAAAACAAATTTGAAGGAAAATTCGCCAAATGGCGGCATACCGGTAATTGAAAACAAGGCGATCAACAATCCAATCGATGCTATAGGAAAATTTTGAAAACTTCCCTTTAAATCCAATCCCGTTGATCCGCTATCAAGTAGAACTGACAGACAAAAACATGCCAGCAATAATGCCAAAAAACGCGGGAATTGTGTAAGGTAAAAGACCTGCAGTGTTACAGGTGTCTGCATCCCCAACAGTAAAAGCAAATAACTGGTTTCAAATAAGACCAGAAACCCGAATAATCTCTTTGAATTTTTTTCAAACAGCATCCAGACCACGGTGAAGACCATCATCAGTGTTCCTACCAGAAGTAAGATCTCGCCGAAATACTCAGATGCCATTATCCAGGTCACTGAAGAAGTCAAATCCACAATCACTAGCAATGCTACTTGCGGAAAAACAGTTAAGAGGAATCCTGAGATGTAAGGATGAATATCTTCAGAAAGTAGCGGAACCCAACTATGAAATGGGAAGACAGCCAACCAGAGTGCAAATCCAGTCGCCAGGAAAAAAGCAGCAATCCCCAGCTGTTGGAGATCCGATGGGCTTGCCTGACTGCCAGCAATTAACCATCCACCTAACAGGATCAATGGCATTGAAATGGACTGAAATATCAAAAAACGTAAGACACCTCTGCTTAGTGATTTTCCACTGTGGACGAGCATCGGTATGGATAATAGAACCGCAATTTCCATGAATATTGCAGAATAGATAAAGGGGTCAACTGCCAATGCCGCGGTAAGGCTCGCCATAATTGCCATTTGATATGGAACAAAATTTGTATTTAATCCCGCCTGCTTTAACCCACCGAGCCAGAAAAGTGAAGTCAGGCAGGTTAAGGTTAAGAACAACCTGTCAGAATTTGCCAGGATGAAATCTCTCCCGAATATCGTAAACGTGGTACCCAAATCAATTGATAGTGGACCGATCTTCAATATTTGTCCGAAATTATGGAAAAATGCTAGGACGCATAGAACGCCAAGTAACGACATGCTGATCGTGAGTGTCAACTTTTGCCGATTTCTGATAAAAAAAAGGGCAAAACCTAGTATTGCTGGTAAACCGATAAATAGAATTGGGGTGCTCATTCTCTCTCTACCATCACTTCTCTAATTATCAGGTACGAACCTAATGCTCCGAGAAGAAGAATCACTCCAGCAATTAATCCATTTACCAGAATTGAAGATTCGAGAACTCCAAAAATCAAAACAAACCCTGTATAAAAAACCATGATTGCAAGGATTAATTTCGACAAAGTGGTAGATATCCCAAGATAAAGTAGCCCGCAAAAAAGGGAAAATAAACCGCCTATCGCTACCTCAACTGGTATTTGCAGAACATCAGTAAGTTTGAGCCCCAATAAAATCGAAAGGATTGCAAAAATCACAAATGCTATGATCCTCAATACACCTAAATTCTTTGGAATGGCTCGAAATTCGATATCACTCTCCTTCATCGACAAAAAGATAGCAAAAAAGGCAGATGCTGATGAAACCAGGCGCACCAGGGATGGAAACAAGCTTGAGAATTGTATGCTCAAGCTGAAACCAGCTGCAATAATTACAATGACACTACCAAAGACTGTTTGTTTTCTACTGGAGGTAAGAAACAATAAGCATCCTATAAGGATAAATGCTAATGGAATAGTATTTATCCAGTAAGTCATATTATTAACCGGTATGTGACGAGGATCGAGGATATCAAAATCAGGAATAAAATTGCCCAAAGAAGTCCGCCATCGCCCTCAAACGCTCGGTTGAATAAACGAATTAGATCGCTAATCACATCCTGAATTATTCTGAGAAAAGGTCTTAACCATTTGAAACTGAGGAAATGCAGAGCAATTTTTAGTAATCGGAGAATCGGGTTTATTTTTGTAAACGCAGGAAGAAGAAGGTTTCGAAATTTTGAGTTCCTGTCGAACAGTAATATGAAAGTCACTCCCAATAGGAAAACCCCTGCCCACCAGACGTTAACGATATTTATTCCCATCTTTTCGCCTAAAAGGAGGTTTGCCCAAGGCATTACCAATAGAAATAATGGCCCTACTCCCATCGAAAAATTAATCCATCCATCCTGTTGTTGATTAGTTTCTAACAAAAAAAGGAATTTTCTAAACCCAGTTATCAGCAACAGCAAAACAAATAAGTTGATGAGCAGAGTCAAAACAGAGGCAATTCCCAGCTTGTTAGTAATCCATAATCCAGCAGTAGGGGTATATGGAAGACCGATCATCGCAAGCATCAATACGAGGATAACAATCTTTAGCTTTACCGAGCGAATTGATTCTAAAGATAGCATTCCCCCCCAGACACACATCACAATCGCAATGGGGAGTATCGCTGCAGTAATTCCCGAAATTAGCGCTAATATAACAATCCCGGAAAAGGCTTTAACCCATAAACCAACTACATATCCAGTCTTAAGATTCCGAATGAAACTCACACTCGTCAATAATACTGACAATGAGATTATTATTACCAGCAAATCCTTCCCCCAGAATCCAGTTTCGACTCCGCCCATTTGCTTGATGTAAGCCAAAGACGATAAAGGGAGAATCATGTCAAGAAATTGATCGGCTTTATGTCTGGAAATGAGGTCAAAAGGATCTGAAAACAAAGCTTTAGATAGCCCTATTCGTAACGACACTCCTAGGAGCATGAGAAAAGCGTTCAGTTCAGACCCTAAACTCTCACCAAAAATGATAAGGAGAGAACCTGTTAACCTAATACACAGATCGAGCACAGACTTGCGGCCTTCAGCCTTGTTGATCTGTTCGAATCCAAACAGAAACAAATCCAAAATTGCTGAGGAGATTAGAAAGGTTAGTGTTGAACCAGATAAGATTACTGCTAATCCTAAAGCACTTATCAGCATTCGACCCGACCATGTCAGTATTATTTTTTCTCTTGTTAACTGGCCTGCATCTATGAACAAACTGGACACAAAAAGCGTTAATAATAAAAATTCAAATATCCAGTTGCTCTGTTCCATTAAAAATGTTAAGGAATTTTTATTGCCATCAGTGGTGATTAAATAAGGGACTGTCAACTCCAAGTTTTGAAGTAAAAAAATGAATAATATACTAAGCCAGGCAATTATTGCTCCGATGACTGAGGTCATCCAAATCTGGGCAAGATTAATTTCTCGCCTTTGTAAAACCAAAATAGCTATTGAAAAAGCTATTAATATGAATATAGGGATTAATTGCGCCATGTCTTTCACAAAGAAGCAGAAAATCGCGTACGAGAAACGTACTTACCCCAGCCAGGTCTTCCCTTCCAAACACCATTATCAACGACAATTTCGCCACGGGATAATACCATTTCCGGGAAACCTTTGAGATGAAATCCCTCATACAAATTGTAATCTGTCCGTTGCTGTGAATATCGGACCCCGTACTCAACATTCTTGGCAGGATCCCAAAGCACCAGATCAGCGTCTGATCCAATTTCAATTGTCCCTTTTTGAGGATACATCCCGAAAATTTTTGCGGGATTTGTACAAGTCAATTTTACAAAATCATTGACCGAAAATCTTCCGGTGCTAACCATTTCATTAAACAACACTGGCATGCGGTCTCCAACGCCAGGAAGTCCATTGGGAATTTTTGTAAAATCACCTGCTCCTAATTCTTTACCCGGGATGGCGATCTTTTTGCCTTCATATTCGATCTCTCGTCTTCCGTTATAAAAGAATGGGCAATGATCTGTCGCTATTGTCTGGATAACGCCGTTTGATAAGCCTTTCCACAATCGGTCTCTATCTGCGTCCTTGCGTAATGGAGGAGAACATACCCACTTAGCTCCATCCTTTTCCAATAACCGGTCATCTGTGAACAATAAATATTGCGGACAGGTTTCACCCATCACTCGCAAACCGTTTGACCTTACGTATTCCAGTTGGTCTACTTCTCCACCGGCATTCATATGAACGATATATAAGGGCGCGTCTGCGACAGCTGCTAAGGCCGAGCCTCTCATTACTGCCTCAACCCCTCCCCATGCAGGCCTGGTTTTCGCATGCCATTCCGGATTTAATCTTCCCTGGTTAACTGCTTCCTTGACTAACAGATCAATCAGATCTCCATTTTCAGCATGCAGCATCGTCAATATTCCAGCATCCCTGGCAATTCTCATTACCTGAAAGATTTGCCCATCCTGCAAACGTAACCGATTATTGTATGCGGTAAACACTTTCACGCTGGTTACGCCGAAGTTGACAAGGTTTGGGATTTGTTCTTCAACTTCAGGTGTCAGGTTTGTGATGTTGGCATGGAATCCAAAATCAATGGCTGCTTTGTGCTCAGCCTTCTCTTTTAATTTCGAAAAATTTTCTTCTAGATTAGAAGTATCCTGTGAAATGAAATCGATGACCGTGGTGGTTCCTCCAAAAGCTGCAGCCTTGGTGCCCGTGTAGTGATCATCAGACGATACCGTACCAAACATTGGCAGGTCTAAATGCACATGAACATCCACTCCACCAGGCAAAATCAATTTCCCCTTTGCGTCAATGATTTCACATGAAACCGGTATTTCGAAGTTATCTCCCAGAGCGACAACCTTCCCATCCATTATTAGAAGGTCAGCTGCCACACTCTCAGTTGCCGTAACCACGATACCGTTTTTAATTAATTTATCCATCGTCACCCGGACACAAAACCCATTCGTTAAAAATTTACCTGATTTAGGTTTGCATTTAAGGCAAAGACTTGATCAAAAACTTTCAATAGATCAGAATCTGATAGCAAAGGAGGCTGCATTTTGTTGTTACCATACTCCACGTTACCGCGTTCTCGGATTGTTTTCCATAAAATATCACGTTCATCCGACTTAACCAACAGATCATCAATACTGCAAGCCTGGTTCACCAGATACCCTAGTCTATAAAAGAATGTTATCCTTTTCCAGTTTTTCGCAGTGATAGCCCTTGGAAGCTGAGTTACCGGTCCCAGGTCGATCTTGAAATATTCTTCATTTGCCCTGGGATGTTCTGGCTCATTTCGGAACAGTTCCTTCCTCGTCGTTAATTCATGACCCCGGACTTCCGAATAATACTCAATTCTTGAGGTATGTCCAACCGGGTATTTACCGGTTTGATAGAACAGGAGATAATCCACATCCAGCATTTTCGGAGCCATCCTGAACGGAATCCGATACCAGCCCAGAACGCGGGCAATTTCCAAATCTTTTGGCGTCGGCATCACTGCTACTAACGCTAATGAACATTCCTGCAGACCGTTGTCAGATCCCATACGTAAATTGTAAACGATTATGAGAACATAGAAGAGACCTGGTTTTCACCAGGTCCTCTCTCAATTAATCAAACTGATTCAATTCTCTTATTAAATTCTGTGATCAGTGAATCAACTTCTTTTACCTGTTTTTGAATGTCAGTCCAGTAATTAGGATCGTACCATTGGTCCTGAATCTCCTGGTATGTCTTCCCTTGTTGTTCCACCCAGGTGTAATATTTCAGATTATGGATCCGTTTACGGGATTCATAGGTAAGTTCTTCCATGTTATCGGTATCAACACCTGCTAAATACTGCCCAAACACTCTTGCCGCATCCAATTCTGTGAATTTACCGAATTCATCATGCATTTCTTTAATGCGGCTTCCGTATAACTCCATCGAATCAGTGAGTACAGTCATCACAACATCTGATGCGCCTAATTCGTTATACTTGGCAAATTTGATTGCTGAGAGCAGGTTTGCGATACCCGAGAATCCGAGCCAATCCAATTTTTCCAATATTTCTTCAGGGACTCCCAGTTTTAGCAAATACTTTCTTCCGACAGGTTCATTAAACAATCGGCTCAGGTTAACCACAGCATTATCATCAATTGCCATCACGTAATCAGTGTTCTTTACATTATGGATCCAAGGCACATGTTTATCGCCGATGCCTTCTATCCGATGAGCGCCAAAACCGTTTCGCAACAGGGTAGGGCACTGCAGAGCTTCGCTGGCTATGATCTTACTCCCAGGGAATCGCTGCTTCAGGTAATCCCCACTGGCAATCGTTCCTGCTGATCCGGTGGTATAGGCTGCGCCCCGGAATTCGTCCCCTTTGCGCATCGCATTCTTAAGGACTTCCTCCATCGCATGACCGGTAATGTCATAATGCCAGAGGTAATTGCCAAATTCCTCAAACTGGTTAAAGATCATCAGATCCTGACCTGATTTCCTTAATTCCCAGCATTTATCAAAGATCTCCTTAACATTAGACTCACTTCCAGGAGTCGCAATAACCTCGCTGGAGATTTTCTTCAGCCATGCAAATCTTTCCTTTGACATTCCTTCCGGAAGGATAGCGATTGATTCACATGCCATGAGTGCTGAGTCATATGCACCACCACGGCAGTAATTTCCGGTTGACGGCCAAACCGCTTTCTGGCTGGTCGGGTCAAATTCCCCGGTCACCAATCTTGGGACCAGGCAGCCATAAGCTGCACCAACTTTATGAGCCCCTGTTGGGAACCATTTCCCGACAATTGCAATGATGCGGGCATTTGTGCCTGTAAGGGAAGGGGGAAATTCCATGAAATTTACCCCGCCAAAACTGCCCCCTTTTTCAACAGGCTGGTTATGCCAGGTTATCCTGAATAGGTTACGGGGATGGACATCCCACAGCCCGATCGTTTTAAGTTCCTTTTTATATTTATCCGGAATTAAATCCGGGTTTTTCATTTGTGCAAAAGTTGGCAAAATTATCTTTTGTTTCCGCATTCGGTCAACTGCCCGTTCCATTCGTGCTTTATGAATCTTCAATCCGATCTTTGCCATTCCTTCCGCTCCTTTGAAGTTATTTTTTATCTTCAGGGGTATAACTCGTTATGTACAATGGCCGCCCCCTGGCTTCATCGTAAATTCGGCCAATATATTCACCTAAAATCCCAAGGCAGATGAGTTGAACCCCGCCGATGAATAGCATTACCAGTAATGTGGCTGCCTGGCCAACGAGAAAACCCGACCCAACGATCCTGAGAATAATCATCAGGATTAATCCCAAAATACTTATCCCTGTTGATATGAAACCTGTCCACAGAGCAATTTGCAACGGCAGGTAAGAGAAACTGGTGATTGCGGTCAATGCCAGTTTCAACATTTTTTTCAATGGGTACTTGGATGTTCCGGCAAAACGGGCAGCCCTCTTGTAAGACACTCCAATTGACTTGAAACCTACCCAGGCTGACATTCCTCTCAGGAAACGATGCCGCTCACGCATTGTTCCCATCACGTCCACTACTTTCCGATCCAATAAGCGGAAATCCCCGGTATTCATTGGTATTTTTACATCTGTAATGCGATAGATTAACTTATAGAAGGCTGATGCTGTAACTAACTTAAACCAGCTTTCTCCTTCACGTTCTGATCGCTGAGCGTAAACCACCTGGTATCCTTCGCGCCACTTTGCGATTAACTCTAGTATCACCTCCGGAGGATCCTGCAGATCAGCGTCGATAATTATTACTGCATCACCGCGTGAATAATCCATACCCGCTGTGACAGCGATCTGGTGACCAAAATTTCGAGCAAAAATAACCGGCCGGATATGTGTATCTTTGGCTGCTAACTCACGGATCATCTCAGTGGAACCATCCGTTGAACCATCATCCACCAAAACCAACTCCCAGTCTTCGCCGGTTTTTTCCATCACCTCAGTAATCCTGCGTTGCAGTTCATTCAGACTTTCTGTTTCGTTATATATAGGTGCGATAACCGAAAATGCAGGTTTCATCAAATTGGACCTCTCAAATCTTTAAGTGTTTTTTCAAAGAACTCATGGTCGGCTCAATAATTGGAGCGGGTGTCACAGCCATCATCGCAGCCTTTATATCTTTCAGTCCGTTTCCGGTGTTTACCACGATCACGGGGTCTTCCTGCTGAATTATATTGAGTTCAACCGCTTTTTTCAACCCGGCATATGCCGTTGCACCCGCGGGTTCCGTGAAAATTCCATACCTCCCCTGTTCAGCGATTGCTGAAATGATCTGATCATCAGTTACAGTCAAATATTGCCCGTTGGTTTCACGGGCTGCCCTCACTGCCCGTACCCCATCTCTTGGCAGATCTACGCTGATAGAATCTGCCAGAGTCGTGGACTCAACAGGGGTGATCGTATCGGTGTCCGCAATATATGCATTTGCAATTGCAGCAGATTTTTCAGCCTGGATCCCAAATAACCGGGGCATCTTGTTCATCCAGCCGAGTGCGACCAGATCCTTGAACCCTTTGTGGATGCCGGAAATGATGTTTCCATCTCCAACGGAAACAAAGACACACAAAGGTTTGGCACTTTCTGGAAGTCGGGTGATAACCTGCTCCCAGATTTCAAATGCTGCAGTTTTTTTGCCTTCAGCCGTAAAAGGATTGTACCCTGTATTCCGGCAATACCACCCGAATTCTTTTGAGGCTTCGATAGTCAGATCAAAAGCAGAGTCATAGTTACCATCGACCAGGATTACCTTTGCTCCATAAATCAGTAGTTGCGCAACCTTTGCAGGTGGTGCATTCTTCGGAGCAAAAATTATACACTTCTGTCCCACCGCAGCTGCCATACCTGCCAGAGCTGCTCCTGCATTACCCGTCGAAGCAGTTACAACGATTTCGGCTCTAAGTTCTCTACAGCGTGCCACCACCACAGAAGATGCCCTATCTTTAAATGATGCTGTCGGATTCTTTCCTTCATCCTTAATCCACAACAAATTCAATCCAAGCATTTTCTTGATCCCCGGTGGGCTATAAAGCGGAGTCCACCCGGCTATTCTGAATGGTGTTCCTTCTCCTCCCGGATCACTTACTGGTAACAATGGCAGGTATTTCCATAAAGAATCTTCTCTTCTGACGATCAAATCCTCTTTCTGGAATTTGCTCTTAATCTTCTCTAAATCTAATACAACATCCAGGTTTCCGCCGCATTGGGGACAAGTGTAAAGTACAGCGACAGGGTCATAATCGGTATGACAAAGCGAACAGGTATATCCTTTAAATTGAACCACGGAGAACTCCTTTATTCATTTTCGAACGGAACACCGAGAGATGCCGGAGGTGAAGTTCGTAAAGCTCTAAGGATTTTCGTAAGTGCTTTTCGAGGTTTTTCCGGCATGGCAGCCAGTTCACGCTCAACCCACTCTGCCCTACCGACGTTTACCAGGAGTAAAGTAAAGATCATCAGGGGGAATGGAGCAGCCTGTAAAATCTGGATCGGTATGTTGGTCGTTGATTGCAGAGTAATTCCCAACTGCTGCAACCCACCAAACAGGTACGCCCCTAAGGCTACTTTCAGCGGATTCCATCCGCCAAAAATGGTGATTGCCAGAGCAATCCAGCCAATGCCATCCAAGCCCGAAAGTTGCCCTGCCCAGCCAATCTTAACAGCCAGCGAATACATTGGACCGGCGAGACCAACTAGAGCTCCCCCGAGAATTGTATAAAAATATCGTAATCCTTTAACGTTCGCACCCCGAGCAAAAGCTGCAGCTGGCCGCTCTCCAATTCCCTGGAGCATCAATCCGGGACGGGTTTTAAACATGAATAAATACGCAGCGATAATAAACAAGTAGGATGCATAAACAACCAAGGAATGATTGAACAAGACTGGTCCTACCACAGGGATATCCACCAAACCGGGTATAGGCACTTTTGAAAGAAAAATTCCGGGTTTATTGGTATAAGGTGCACCTAAGAAATAAGCCAGGTCCCTGCATAATAATGCCAGGATAAAACCGATGGCAACCTGTGATTGCTTCAATGTAATACTACTGAAAGCCACGATTGCTGCTACGGCAGCCCCAATTAACGCTCCCACGATAAATCCAAGCAGGATGCTATCCGTGATTAAAGCAGCCACAAATCCGCCCATGGCGGCTAATATGATCGTTCCATTAACTGACAGGTTCGTTATCCCGGCTTTCTCAGTAATATTTTCTCCGATAGCGGCGAATAAAACCGGTACTGCATATTCTACGATTCCAGCCAAAGTAGTCAGGATTGCCAATTCCATCGATATATCTCCTATCGCTTCTTTAGCAGGCGTTTTCGAATGCCATCAACCAAAACGACAAATAAGACCAGGAACCCTTGCAACACTCCGGCAAAATATGAGTTCAGCCCGATATATTGAAGTTCAGTATTACCAATGCTCAGTGCAGCAAAGAAGATCGCAACAATAGGCGCCCAGATAGCATGATAATTGACAAGCATCGCTACCAGGAGTCCCAGAAATCCATAGCCAAAGCCCGCATCCGGAATAAGGCTGTATTGCTTGGAGGTAACCAGGATCGCTCCTGCAACTCCTGCAAATAAGCCACAAATGCCAAACGCCAGCAGGAAATATCGGGTAGTCGGTATTCCTAACAGGTAGGCTGCTTTATCGTTTTTTCCTATTGCTTTCAATCTCAACCCGAAATGAGTGCCTTTGAGCATGATTGCTGTAAATAAGACTATAAAAATTGCGATGATTAGAATCACCGGGCTGAGATTGGTCCCTTCCAGAAAAGGCAACCTGAATTTCACATCAATCCACTCCGTTCCGCTTCCAGATGCCACCCCCGGTCTCTTCCATGGTCCAAAAATAAGCCAGATCGCAATGGTTTTTGCAACAAAATTTAAACCCAACCCGCCGAAGATTTCGTTCACCCCCCCATAGATTTTCATCAAACCTGGCAGCAATGCCCAGAAAATCCCTCCCATGGCACCGGCGATGAAAGCCAGCAAGATCACAATGATCGGATCTAGACCAGTCCCGTCTAAAAAGCGAAACGCTCCTACAGTAAAAACTGCTCCTGTGATGATCTGGCCTTCCATGCCAATATTCCATAATCCGGCTGTAAAGGTGAACAACAAACCTGATGTTGCAATTACCAAAGGAACCCAGGAGGCAACCACAGATGTAAACTTGATTGTGGATCCAAAAGCACCCTTGAGAATAGAGCCAAAAGCCTCAAGCGGTTGAGCCTTGGCAATTCCTAGGATTATCGACGTAAAAACAAGAGCCAGGATTACTGCAGAAAAACGGATTCCGAAATCGATCCAGGTACTCCTTTTAAGAATAGCAGGGGATTGACGAATTTGTGGTTCTTCAGGCATTAAGATTCTCCTCGAGTGTGATTTACCATCCCTTACCACCAATGAGCTGCCCCAGTTCTTCAACCGAAGTTTTGTTTGCTTCAATCGGCTTGGAGACCGATCCCCCAAAAAATACCAGGATTCGATCGCTGTACTGAATGATCTCATCCAAATCTGATGAAGTAAACACAATACTTGTACAATCTTTACAGCGTTCTTTCATCTTTGACCAGATCCAGATGGCTGACTCAATATCAAGCCCGCGAGTCGGATGTTCCATCAATATTAATCTCAATTGCTTTCTCAGCAGTGCAAGTAACGCCCGTTGCTGGTTGCCACCTGATAATTGCTCTATCTGGCTTGAAGGAGTTCCCTTAATATAAAACCCATTAATTCTTTCTTGGGTTAATTCCATGGCGGATTTTTGGTCTACGAATAATTCATTGTGTACTTCTGAAAGGACAAAATGCTCGGTTAATGTCATTCCGGAAATTAGCCCTTCTTCCAGTCTGGAAGCCGGTAAATAAGCAACACCAGATTTTTGAAAAGCAGGGTAAGTCTTCCCTGTGAAGTTGGTTCCATCAATTACAATGGACCCACTGACTGGTCGAATCAGCCCGGCAAGCATTCGAAGAAATAATCGCTGGCCGGAGCCTTCCATCCCAGCCAATCCGATGACCTCGCCGTTATTAATATTCAGAGTTATGTCTCTTAAGCGGAGACGATAATCCTCCAACCCAATTTTGTCCAACTTGATCAAGGGATCACTCGTGCAGAAAGTCTCTTTCTCTCCAACCTCAACCGATTTTCCAAACATCATAAAAACAAACTGTGGAGTACTGTAGGGCGGAGCAACCTCGCCAACCACCTGGCCTTGTCGAAAAACAGCCACCTTTCCACAGAGTTGTTCCACTTCTTCCAGCTTGTGTGAAACGAAAATTACAGTCAAGCCATGCTCAGAAAGTTTTACGAGTGTGGCAAATAATTTTTCTTTTTGGTTTGCACTGATTCCAGTCGTCGGTTCATCAAGAATCAGAACTTTTACCCCCATCCACAATAGTCTCAAGATCTCCAGTTGCTGCCTCTCACCGACGGTCATCGTCTCGATATATGTGTCCGGGTTGATTTGGAAATCAAATTCTGTTGAAAGCCTGGTTATTTCTTTAGATACTTTGGCTTTATTCGGAAAAATGCCCGCTTTGCTTCCCACCAGGAAGTTATCAATTACCTTCATCGGTGGAAAATCCAGCGGGTCCTGGTGAAGCATACCTACCCCAAGCCTTACCGCATCCTCCGGGGAGGATATTCTCACTACTTCATCATCAAAAAGGATTTCACCGGAATCAGCCTGGTAATAGCCGGTCAGTATTTTCATTAAGGTACTTTTGCCAGCTCCGTTTTCGCCCAGGATACCCATGATCATGCCTGACGGGATGGTCAGGCAGATATTATTGTTAGCATGTACCTTGCCAAAATGCTTATCTATTTTTTGGAATGTTATTTTCAAGCGTTATTCCTCAATGTAAAAACATGGGGGAAGGTTTTCCCTTCCCCCACGCCGTAGTAATGTTTACTCGCTTTGTCCTTCCATACCTTCGAGTAACTGGGGTAGATACCAGACCTGCAGATCTGTTCCAACTACTCCATCGGCCAGGTAAACACTTCCATCCTGCAACTTGATGGGTCCTGTCCACAGATTCAAACCATTACCTAAAGCTTTGATGAATTTATCGATTGTAGCTGAATTCTCAGCAGATAATGCTCCGCCTTTATTGAAGCCAACAGCTGAGGTGTCCTTATTGTTGATATCTTTCCAATCCGGGCCAACAAATTCAAACGAAGATTTCCAGGTTCCATCCTGGGCAGATTTGATTGCTGCAACATAGGCAGGACCCCAGTTGAAATATTCAACACCGAGGCATACATCATCAGCACCCTGGCAGGCTCCACTGTAATCATAAGGGATCGCCCAAACCTTTTTACCATCCGCAGCCAGTTTTTTGGCTTCCGTTAGTGCTTCGGTGGTATCAATGGAACTGATCACGACGTCATAACCGGTATTGTAGAAGTCATCGGCAACCTGGGTCGGATCAAGTGTAACACCGGGGATGTTGAACCAGAAACCAATCCACGTCACTTTAAATTCCAACTCAGCCGGATCTTTACCAAGGTACTCAGTCCAACAGTACTTTGCACCGAGGTAAGAGGATGCGGCAAAGCGGCGGGTTTCATCATTGATCAACGGACCAAGGAAACCGATTTTGCCTGTCTGCGTGGTCAATGCCGCAGCACATCCAGCGATCATCTTGCCGTATTCCATCCGCCCCATGATGTTTTTCAGATTGGGGAGATCGACATAATTTTTACCCTCTTTCCAGGCGCTGTCACCAGATGCATGAATCACGAACACATCAGGATGCTCCTGGGCAAATTTGATCGCATTATCTTTTTGATCATCCGAATTGAAGATGACTACCTTGGCTCCCTTGGTGGCCATATCAGCTGCTAATTCAGCCGGAGTCTGGGTATGGGCGGTTGAACCCGTGTAGACATTTTCAAGATATAACAGTTCCGTTCCGGGTAATTTTTCTTTCACATAAGCCATCGAATCAAAATGTGCCTGGCTCCAACCTGCATCATTCGCAGGGCCAACTAGCAGTAAACCGACTGTCAGCGGTTTTGCGGTAGTATCAGCTGGCTTGGCACATGCAGAAAGAACCAGCACTGTCACCAGCAACACACTCACAAACAGCCACAAACGTCTTGATAACATAGGTTCTCCTCCTTGGGAATGAAAAAAGCAATCTTAACTAAAGCGACATTTCATGGAAGCAAAAGGTCTGTTATGGAACTTTTCACCTCCTTTCATGAAGACGCTAACATTGTTCAAAAAGGGACATTGACAATCAGAAGAACAAAAGAAATAACTTTAATATTGTACAACAATCAAATTATTTAATTTTTAAAAAAATCCATAAATAACCTTAAAAAAACAGGGGCTTTACCTTTTTCTGTAAAGCCCCTCTACGTATTACTCTCTTACTACTCTCGTACCGGTTTCACCGCGTAATGCACGTCCGATGTTTTCCGGGTTGGTAATGAGCGCTTCTTTGCCACCATTTTCGAGGTACATGATAATTGCCTGGATCTTGGGAGCCATTGATCCCTTGGCAAAATGAATTCCTTCTGCCAGATAAGATTTAGCTTCTGCCAGGGTCATTTTATCGAGCCATTTTTCATTCGGTTTGCCGTAGTTGATGGCAACCTTCTCAACTGCCGTTGAAATAACAAAGAGATCAGCATTGATCAATCTGGCTAACAGACTGCTCGCAAAATCCTTATCGATTACCGCAGCAGTGCCTACACAGCCACCTTTTCCATCATCGATCACAGGAATGCCGCCACCGCCTACTGTAATGACCACGGTTCCAGATGCAATCAGGGTGCGCACTGACTCAATTTCAACGACTTCCGTTGGAATCGGAGAAGCCACGACTCTCCGCCATCCACGGCCAGCATCTTCAACCACATTCCAGCCTAAATCTTTCTGGCGGTGCTTGGCTTCTGCTTCTTCCATAAAACCACCGATAGGTTTGGTCGGGTTCTGGAAAGCTTTATCATTCTTATCAACCTTGACCTGGGTAACTACGGTCGCAACTGGTTTTTTGATACCGCGTCGGACCAGCTCATTTTGCAGGGTCTGCTGTAATGCGTATCCAATGGCACCCTGGCTGTCAGCGCCGCATACATCCAATGGAACCTCATGCATACCCTCATATTTCGCTGCAATTTCAGATCGGCGCAGGATGAAACCAACTTGCGGACCATTACCATGACCAATTGCCACGTCCCAACCAGCTTCGATCATATCTGCAATATGCTTTGAAGTTTCTGCTGCTGCAATATACTGGTCCTCGACCGTAACCTTTTTGGGGTCAAGGATTAAGGAATTACCACCCACTGCTACTACTGCTAATTTCTTTGCCATTTGCTCAGTATCCTTTTCTTATTATTATTTTTCTACATCGTCAAAGCCATCACCGCTTCCTGAACGTGCATGCGGTTTTCGGCTTCATCATAAACCACGGATTGGGGTCCATCCATCACGCCATCAGTAACTTCGATATTCCGGTCGGCTGGAAGCGGGTGCATATAAATGGCATCCGGTTTGGCCAGTTTCATGCGCCGCTCATCAGTGATCCAACTCTCGTATTTCTTGATGATCTTTGCGCCTTCCTCCGGATCAGAAGTGTGAACCAAAGCACCCCAGGATTTTGCATAAACAACATCTGCATCCTTAAAACCTTCGTCCATATCCTCGACCACATCGAATCCAACGCCAAATTTCCGGGCTTGTTCGTATGCGGCATCCATGATCTCTGGCATTAATTTGAATTCAGGCGGGTGTGCCAGGACAATGTCCATACCAAATCGGGGCATTTGGATTGCAAGTGATTGCGGGACAGAGATCGGTTTCTGGTACGAAGCTGCATATGCCCAGGAGATGACCATTTTTTTCTTGCGCAGATCGCGTCCTTTTTTCTCCATTATTGTCATAAGATCGGCAAGGCATTGGAAAGGATGATAAACATCACACTGCATATTGAGCACGGGAACCCTAGATGCTTTGGCAACATCATTCATGTACTTGTTACCAATTTGCCAATCCACGTGCCGAATCGATATCCCATCGAAATATCGTCCGAAAATCTCCCCGATTTCCTTGGGGGTGTCTCCGTGAGAGATCTGCGTAGTCCGCGATTCGATAAACGCTGCATGTCCACCCAGGTGAGCCATGCCAGCTTCGAACGATCCGCGTGTGCGTGTACTGCTGAAAAAGAACAGCATTGCCAGAACCTTATCCCTTAAGTAGGGGGTGAGTTCGTTCAATGCCCGTTTGCGTTTGAGATCAAACGCAACATCCAGCACGGTTTCGACTTCTTCTTTAGAAAAGTCGAGGTCTCCAATTAAATCACGACCATGTAAAAACGTTTGCATTTCTTCTCCTTTTACTCCATTTTTCCAAGCACAAGGGCAAGCAATGCCATTCGCATCACTACGCCATTGAAAGCTTCCTGCCAATACCTTGACCAGTGTGTGATATCAACATCAGTCGGGATCTCATCCATCCGAGGGAGAGAATGCAAGAGGATGGCATCCGATTTCGCCTTCTTGGTCAACAATTCCCGGGTGATCTTATAATTCGCCGGGGTTAACAACCCATGATCTGTAGCTTCCTGACGCGATTTTGTATAGTCAGGCTGAACAACCGGTTCAACGAGTATAACATCAGCCTTGCCAATTGCCTGCTCCACATGCTCAACCTGATCGAACTTCACTCCGAACTGATTCAACTCAGCTTTAAACTCTTCCGTAGGTGACATATCAGGTGGAGATACCAGTGTCAATGGACAATCAAATTGTGACAGGGCATAACCCAGTGAATGCATCGTGCGCATCCGCATATCTCCGACCGCCAGCCAATGTAATCCGTCAATCGTCCCTTTCTCAGTCAACACTGTATAGAGGTCTGTTAGGATCTGAGTCGGATGCTCCCCCCATCCATCGCCACCATTAATGATCGGCACAGACGCCCACTTAGCCGCTTCGTGTGGAGCGCCTTGTTGAAAGTGGCGCATCACGATGACGTCTCCATAATACTCCAGCATTTTCACCGTGTCCTTGATCGATTCCTGGTAGAAGTCACCAGCCCGGGTCATTTTGGCATCGGAAAACCCGGTAACGTGACCACCCAGTCGGTGCATGGCAGCTTCATGTGCCAGACGAGTGCGCGTGCTTGGTTGATAAAAAGCCGTAACTAATGTTTTTTCAGCCAACAGATCAGAGTTCCGCCGGCTTTTTGCAATGGGTGCCATTTCATCCGCTACTTCAAAAACATGAAAAAACTCTTCCCTTTCAAATTCCTTGAGCGATAAAATATCCCGTCCAGCAAAACTACGCATATAACCTCCTCAGGTTTTACTTGAATTTTGAATCTGGACTAACTCAAAAAAGGTTTACCTTTCTTTTGGCAAAAGCCAATTAATGCTCATAATTTGCCACGCGCCTGACAACATGGAATCGGAAGTATCCAGGCAGAAAATAGCTGTTCGAAAAATCCACGATCTGCCCTCCTTCACAATACAACCTTGCTGAAAAGAAGAGGAGAACATCACCTCTTTGTATCTCAAGTTTTTTCGCAATCGGAGAGGGTGCAGCCACAGCTTGAATATCCGTGAACGAACGATCCAATTTCATCTTGTTGTTCGTTAACAAGAAATCCAGCACGGACCCGGTGAATCCAGTTTTCAGATCCCCCTCGGTTAAGATTCCCGGAGGAAGAATGTCTGTCAGGTAGGCTACGGGACGTCCATCCGTATAGATAACCCGGGATACGCTGATTAATCGCGCCCCTTCCTCAACCTGCAGTTTCTCTGCATCATCCATCTTAGCAATGACTTCTTTTACTTCCAACTCCCCCATTGATACTTTCAATCCAATACGGTTAGCTTTGCGCTCGATGCTTTCCAACACTTCCAGTCCGCTTTCAATCACCTTAGCCTGCGGGACAACGAAAGTACCTACACCTTGCCGCCGTCTGATCAAGCCCTGTCCTTCGAAGGAACGCATTCCCTCCCGAAGTGTTGCCCGCGAAACACCGAGCATGCGCGCCAATTCAGGTTCAGGTGGCAACTTTCCGCCTTCTGGAGTGCCAGTAATCAACTTAGCCAGTTCACCCTGAAGCATCTGGTAAGGATGACGAGCTGTTTTTGGATTTTTTTGCCTTTTTTCGCTCATCTACACCTTACTTCCTCATAGTACCAGGTTCTGTGACAGGTATGAAATCAAAATTCGTGACGTCCACCAGTCCCAGGTCTGTAATCCGTAATTCCGGGATCACCACTAACGCTAACAAGCTTAACTGCATGTTCGGATTATTGAGAACACAGCCACATTGTTTGAAACCAGCGAGTACGCTCCTGGCTTGCTCAGCGACTTCCTCAGCGGTCTCATTGGACATTAATCCCGCAACCGGCAACTCTATCTTTCCCAGAACTTTTCCCTGGCTAACAACGATCTGGCCTCCACCCATATTCGCCAGTTGATTTGCTGCAAAAACCATATCCTCGTCAGTTGTCCCCACCACGATCATCTGGTGAGAATCATGTGCCACAGTTGTTGCCACGGCGCAAGGAATCGCAAATCCAAATCCCCGCACCAGCGCAGTCTGCACTCTTCCAGTTGCATGATGCCGCTCGACCACCGCAATTTTTGCTATATCCTGGTCGATATCCTGTTTCACCTGCCCGTCGCTCGTAACCAACGGAATCCGGAGGTGCCGGGTAGGTGCCTGGTTTTCAATGATGCCGATTACGTTCGCAATTACCTGTTTATCTTTACCTGTGCTGATAACGAAGTCCGAAACCTCCAACGGATTTCGCAGATGCACCGAGTGTTTCGCCCATTCCGGATAAGTAATGCTTGGAAGATCGATCAACCATTTTCCATCTTTCGAAATTTCTTTTCCGTTGGCAATAACATTCCGGATAGCCATTTTTTCCAGATCATCTACCATGAGAATATCAGCATGTCGTCCAGGTGCGATCATCCCTATTTCGCGTGAAACACCGAAGTATTCAGCGGTATTGATCGTCGCCATTTGGATGGCAGTCATCGGGTCCAATCCCTCGCTGATGGCATGCCGCACAACCCTATCCATATGCCCTTCTCGGTTAATGGTCTCAGCCTGCGAGTCATCTGTACAGAGGACAAACCCCCGCGGAGAGAGTCCGAGCTCTGTGATGGCTTTCACCTGGCTTGCCACATCCTGCCAGGCAGAACCGTAACGCAACATTACTTTCATCCCTTGTCTCGCTCGGGCAACGGCATCTTCAAGCCGGGTACCTTCATGATCGTCCTGAGCCCCTCCGGCTACATAACCTGAAAAAGGTTTACCCAGGTCGGGAGATGCATAATGCCCGCCGATGATCTTTCGTGAATTCCGGGCAGCTGTCATCACTGCATGTACTTTGTCATCTCCGCTCGCCACTCCCGGAAAATTCATCATCTCTCCCAGTCCGATGATCCCCGGCCAGGTCATTGACTCAGCCACTTCCGTTGGACCCAGTACCGCACCGGGGGTTTCTAGACCCGGTGCAGATGGAACACAGGAAGGCATTTGCACAAACACATGGATTGGTTGGACAGCAGCATCATCCACCATTAACCTGACACCTCGTAAACCAAAAACATTTGCGATCTCATGCGGGTCTATGAACATTCCCGTAGTTCCATGCGGAACAACCGCCCTGACAAATTCTGTGACCGTCACCATTCCCGATTCTACGTGCATATGGGCATCGAGCAGACCTGGGACAAGGAATTTTCCATCGGCATCGATCACCTTTGTCTGACCGCTGATGGCAAAATCGGCGTTCTCACCTACATAGGCGATCCGTCCAGCGCGGATGGCAATATCAGTATTAGGAATGATCTCCCCTGTTTGGACGCATACCCATTTGCCATTTTTAACCACAAGGTAAGCCGGGATACGGCCCATTGCGCAATCCACCAATTCCCGCGAGTTTTGCAGCCAAAACGAGTCCATTCCCATGAATTTCTCTCTTTCCCTACCCATTCACCAGACGCCTGGCAGCCTGATTATGCTTCCGCACATGTGCCTCAACATCAAGACCCAGCAGCTGGCGGTTTTTCACGATTGCTTTCCCGTGAACATAACTGAAATTAACTCCAACCGGCTGGCAGAAAACAAGTGCCGCTAGTGGATCATGCAGCGCTCCTGTGAATTCTAGGCGGTTCAAATCAAATCCCGCAAAATCTGCACATTTTCCGGATTCAATTGAGCCAATGTCTTGCCGGCCGAGGACCGCTGCGCCGCCCCGTGTGCTGAGTTCCAGTGCCTGCCTTGCCGTCAGGATCTCGCCACCAGTTGAGGATAAAGATGCCCCATCCAGCCCTGCTTTCAACCGGGCGAGCAGCATTGCTTGGCGGACTTCTGCCAGCATGTGAGAACCGTCATTGCTCGCTGAGCCATCCACACCGAGCCCTACTTTGACTCCTGCTTTGATGTAACTTTGTAATGGAGCGATTCCCGAAGCCAGGCGCATATTCGAGGAGGGACAATGCGCAACCCCGCAGCCTTCATGGGCGTAGAGCTCTATTTCTTTTTGTGAAACGTGAACCGAATGGGCAAACCACACATCCTTACCGATCCAATCCACCGATTGCATATAAGCTACGGGTCGATAACCAAATTTCTGCAGGCAAAACTCTTCCTCATCCTGGGTTTCAGCAAGATGGGTGTGCAGGTGAACACCATATTTCCGGGCTAACGCAGCACTTTCCTTCATCAGTTCGCCGGTCACACTGAAGGGTGAACATGGCGCAAGGACGATCTGTACCATGGCACCAGGCTCACTTTGGTGATAGCGTTTGATCAATCGTTCACTGTCAGCCAGAATTTTTTCTTCGCTATCAACAACTGAATCAGGGGGCAGACCTCCCTTGCTTTCTCCAAGGCTCATCGAACCACGGGATGCATGCAGCCGCATCCCGATTACCTTGGATGCTTCGATCTCATCATCAAGTGATGAGCCATTCGGAAAGAGGTAAAGGTGATCCGAAGCAGTTGTGCATCCCGAGAGGGCAAGTTCTGCAAGGGCTGTCTGAGTTGAGATTCGAATATCCTCTGGGTTCATTCTCGCCCAGATCGGATAAAGCGTTTTCAACCAGTTGAACAGGTTAGCATTTTGTGCAGCCGGAACAGCTCGTGTTAAGGTCTGGTAAAAATGATGGTGGGTATTCACAAGTCCGGGAATGATTACAAATCCCGAAGCATCAACAACCTCATCAGCAGTAGTTGGTAAATCTTTGGTTATACCAACCTGAATAATGAAACCATCCTTAACAAAAAAACCGCCATTAGGAATTTCCCTGCGGCGGTCATCCATCGTAACCAACAAAGATGCATTCTTTACCAGAAGTGTGCTCATCATCTATCCTGACTCTGATTTAAAGTAGAGCGAAGATTTGTCAGACAAATCCACGCTCTAGTGTAACGAAATTGGACAGAATTGTCAATTTGTCTGACAAATTACAGATCTTTTAGTTCGGCTGCCCTCAACGTACTTTTTAAGAGCATCGCGATAGTCATTGGACCAACGCCTCCCGGCACCGGGGTGATCGCCCCAGCAATTTCAACAGCCTCATCGAATGCCACGTCTCCTACTAATCGATACCCTTTTGGTCTTGTGCTGTCCTCTTTCCGGTTTATTCCAACATCAATGACCACTGATCCGGGTTTTATCCAATCTCCCCGGACCATTTCAGCCCGCCCTACCGCTGCAATGAGGATATCTGCTTGCCTGACAATCCCTGGGAGGTCATGCGATTTTGAATGACAAATCGTCACTGTAGCATTTGCGCGGACTAGTAGAAGCGCGGTGGGCATTCCAACGATATTTGACCTTCCTAAGACCACTGCGTTGGCTCCTTCCAGTGAACCTAATTCTTTCTCGAGCAGATAAATACAACCGGCTGGTGTACATGGAACGAATAGAGGGTCTCGACCTTTTTGGGCTAGCCTACCAATATTGATTGGATGGAAACCATCCACATCTTTTTCAATGGAAATTTCAGCAAGGACTTTCTGTTCATCCAGACCGGAGGGTAACGGAAGCTGCACTAGGATACCGTTCACCTTCGGGTCGGCATTCAATTGTTTGATCAACTTTTCAACATCTGCCTGTGGGGTCTCAGCCGGGAGATCATAGCCAAAAGACTCGATACCTACTTCCGCACAAGCTTTTTGTTTTGACCTGACGTAAGTCTGCGAAGCCGGGTTCTCGCCGATCAATACTGTCGCCAGTCCTGGCTTAGTTTTTCCGCTTTGCACCCGGACACTAACAGCTTGGGTAACTTCAGCCCGGATCTGGTCAGCGGTTGCCTTCCCATCTATTAGTTTTGCAGTCATTGATCCTCCTTTATTATTCCTTCCTTTATTATACAAGCCGGATGGTGTTAACGAGAATCTCAGATTGCTGGCATGGTAAAATTAGCCCGATGTCACACTTCTGGGAGTAAAAATGAGCAAAATCTGCGTGATTGGAACTGGATATGTCGGATTAGTAACAGGGACCTGTTTTGCTGATCTTGGCAATAATGTCTTCTGCTTGGATGTTGATCCAAACCGGGTGAATAACCTGAAAAATGGCATCATGCCCATTTACGAACCAGGGCTTGAACAACTTGTCAAACAGAATGTACAAGCAGGTCGCTTGACTTTCACCATGAGTTACCAGGATGCTCTTAAAGATGCTGAATATGCTTTCATCGCAGTAGGAACACCTTCAGGAAACGATGGAGAAGCAGACCTTCAGTACGTCCGGCAGGCAGCCGAGAGCATAGCTGACCTAGTTGAACATCCGATCCTGGTCATAAATAAATCCACAGTCCCAGTCGGTACCGGTGATTGGGTCGCAGAGGTTATCAACAAACGCCGGGCAGGGAAACCTCTTGATTTCTCAGTGGTATCCAACCCCGAATTCTTGCGCGAAGGCTCTGCCATCAATGACTTCATGAATCCGGATCGCGTGGTTCTTGGCTCTGAAGATCACGAAGCCGCCAATCGCGTTGCTGCCCTCTATCAACCCCTGCGTTGTACCATCATGGTCACCGATCTTCGCACGGCAGAGATGATCAAGTATGCCAGTAATGCCTTTCTTGCCACTCGCATCTCGTTTATTAATGAAATCGGAAATATGTGCGAAGAGCTTGGAGCAGATGTCAAGGAAGTTGCCCTCGGTATGGGATATGACAAGCGCATTGGTCATGCATTCCTCGATGCAGGGCTGGGATGGGGCGGGTCCTGCTTCCCCAAAGATGTTAAAGCCCTGGAGCATATGGCTGTTTTACATGGCACCCAGCCGCAAATGCTGCAGGCAGTAATGGAGATCAACCGAAACCAGCGCCGCCGCGCGATTATGAAATTAAGGAAAGCCCTGCGGTCCCTTAATGACAGGACCATTGGTATCCTCGGAATCTCATTCAAGCCGAATACCGATGATATCCGGGATGCCGCAGCCATTGAGATCATCCACTTGCTTCAGAATGAAGGAGCCCATATCCGCGTATATGATCCACAGGCAATGGAAAATGCCTCCAGAACCCTTAAGAATGTCGCCCTCTGTGAAAATCCTTACCAGGTGGCTGAGAAAGCCGATGCCCTTATCCTAGCCACGGAATGGAATGAGTTCAAGCAACTTGATTTTGCAAAGATTAGAGAGTTGATGAACCAACCGGTGATTCTGGATGGACGCAACCTTTGGGATGCCAAAACTATGAAAGAACTCGGATTCACCTATATGGGCGTTGGCCGCGGAAATCTGCAAACGAAGTAAATAGCATTGATCCTGCCTGAGTCTTCAGGCTGGATTTGCATTCTAAAGGAGTGCAAATTGATTTTTGCAACTCTGGCAACTGACGAGAATGAGCGAAGAGCGGCTCAATTTTTAATCAGCAGTATCCGTCAATACGCCGGCTGTTACCGGGATTCGCAAATCCTTATGTATTCAACCAGTAAGGAAACCACCTATCCCTTCCGCGATTCATCCGGCAATACAAGTCAAATTCCTCTAAGCGAATATCCGGCAAATGCACCATACTTTTTCGCCGATAAAGTGCAGGCATGGGTACAAGCTGAGGTATTACTGGAAAACCAAACAGATACTCTTGTCTGGATCGATCCATTGTGCCTCGTACTCAGAGAACCAGGTCAATTTGCACTATTACAAGATAATGCCGCTGCATTTCGGCCTGTACACATTCAAAACATCGGGCTTTCCTCCCAATCCCCGCTCGATTATTTTTGGCAGGCTATTTATGATCAATGCAACACCCCAAGGCAGACTGAAAGCGTAGAATCATTTGTTGATGAAAATTCGATCCTACCATATTTCAACACTCATTGTTTCAGTATCAATCCAAAACTGGGAGTTTTACGAAGAACCGCACAGAACCTTAAGGATCTAACCCAAAACTCACAGTTTGTGGAAACATGTCTTTCTGATCACATTCACAAAATATTCCTTTTTCAGGCGGTTTTGAGTGCAACGGTATTATCTTGCTGTAGTCTGTCCAAAATTCAAATTCTTACTCCGGATTATAGCTACCCCTTCCATTTTCAGGAAAAAATAACACTTCAAAAAAGAATTACGGACTTATCCAAAATCACAACCCTGGTATATGAAGATTTCGGAAATCTTGAAAAGCTTTTCCAACAACTCAAATCCTCTGAAGAAATAAGATCCTGGTATGAGAACCTAAATTCGACCCTTTCCCCTCTTGACAATAACGTAACGTCATAGTTTATACTGGTCACATGGTCAACCAAAAACAGATCGGCATCCGCCAGCTGGCAAGGAGCGCAAATATCAGCGTGCGCACCCTGCATCATTACGATCAGATCGGGTTATTAGTCCCTCACCGCCGGGCAGGCAATAACTACCGGCTTTATGACCAATCCGCGATCTACCGGCTGCAGCAAATACTTTTTTACAAGGAAATGGGATTTGATCTGGGTTCAATTAAAAACATCCTGGATGATCCCGATTTCGATTTTCAGAAAGCGCTGCAGCAACATCGCCTCGCGCTGCAGGCAAAACTTGAGGGTACGAAACAACTCATCCAAACAATTGACGATACATTGGACCAAATGAAAGGAAAGCGAAAAATGAATGACAATGAATATTTCACCGGTTTTTCCGATGAACAACAGGCAATCTACGAGAAAGAAGCTGGCGAGCGATGGGGAACTGATATCGTCAAGGAG
>ERZ1649853.202-NODE-202-length-25908-cov-6.245233_pt1 | contig 25908 bp, 25 predicted proteins | sample MGYA00575353_ERZ1649853 | MGnify/ENA primary metagenome ERZ1649853 (study PRJEB40853, sample SAMN11349654) | freshwater sediment metagenome | isolation source: river sediment | host: Sediment | place: India: Okhla Barrage, New Delhi | collected 2017-02-21 ...
GCGGCATCGTCCAACCCCGGCGGGTTGGTGCTTGACTTCTTTGCCGGCAGCGGCACTACCGGGGCTGCCTGCCTTGAGCTCGGGCGCAAGTTCATCCTCATCGACTCCAATCCGCAGGCTCTCGAGACGATGGCTGAGCGGTTCAAGGACAATGAGGCTATTCAATGGATTGGCTATGAACCGCGTTACACCAACTCTTGATGAAATACTGCTCAATCTCCAAAGTCTCGCCAACGCGGAAGTCAGAGCCGCGCACGAGCGTTTTGCCATTAGCGGAGCAAACTCGTTGGGTATCTCGCTCTATACCCTGCGCGACCTGGCGAAAGGAATCCACGATCACCAGCTGGCGCTGGTGTTGTGGCAGACGGGTATCCATGAAGCCCGCATGCTGGCTGCCATGGTCGAGGAACCGGGCAAGACTTCCCGCGAGCAGATGGAACAGTGGGCTGCTGATTTTGACAGCTGGGATATCTGCGACATTACCACCGACGAGGTTTTCATCCATACCCCCTTTATCATGGATTGCATAAACCCGTGGGCTGTGCGCGATGAAGAATTTGTCAAACGCGCGGCATTTGCCAGCATCGCTGCGCTAGTGATCCACCGCAAGGATATCCCGGATGACCAGGTGCTGCCATTCTTTCAACTTATCAAGGCGGCTTCAACCGACCCGCGCAATTTTGTAAAGAAAGCGGTCAACTGGGCGCTGCGGAATATTGGCAAATTCAGACCGCAATTGAGAACGCACGCCTGGAAACTGGCCGAAGAGTTATCACAATCTCAGGATAAAACTGCCCGTTGGGTGGGCAGGGATGCCGTGAAGGAATTCGAGCGAAAATACGGAGGAAACCATGAAAAATGAAGTTCGCTTCAGTGACCGCATGCGCTATGCAATCGATAATGCGTTTTCCAAAGGCACGGCAGCACTGATCTTCTGGTTGAGCTTACTCTCAGTTGTTATCGTGGGTTTTATGGCTCTGGTGGTCAGTATCTTCCGCATTACTCCAGAGGGTGAAACCCCGATGAACTTTTGGGAAGCTTTCTGGCGTAGCCTGATGCGTACCCTCGACGCCGGCACGATGGGTGGAGACTCGGGATGGGGTTTCCGGATTGCCATGCTGATCGTCACGATCGGCGGCGTTTTTGTCATCAGCACCCTCATCGGCATCCTCAGCTCGGCGATTGAAGGAAAACTGGAGGATTTGCGAAAAGGCCGCTCACGCATATTGGAAAACAATCACACGGTGATCCTTGGATGGTCGGAACAGATTTTCACAGTCGTTTCGGAGCTGATCACGGCAAATGCCAATCAAAAAAACTCCTGTATCGCGATTTTAAGCAAACAGGATAAAGTGGAAATGGATGAAGCTATCCGGGATCGTGCAGGAAAAGATGAAAAAACCAGAATCGTCTGCCGTTCCGGGGATCCGATGGACATGGCTGATCTGAGCCGGGTCTCCATCAATACATCCAGGTCGATCATCATCCTCTCACCTGAAGATAGCGATGATCCGGATGCTGAAGTGATCAAGGGAATCCTTGCGATAACTAATCATCCGGAACGGCGCAAAGAGCCCTATCATATTGTTGCTGAAATCCGCAACCCGCGTAATGTTGAAATTGCGCGTATTGTCGGAAAAGATGAGCTGGAGATCGTGCAGACTGGCGAAATTATCGCAAGGATCATAGCGCAAACCTGCCGGCAGTCTGGATTATCGGTGGTTTACACTGAATTGTTGGATTTTGGCGGTGACGAGATTTACCTGAAAAAATTCCCTGAACTCATCGGAAAATCGTATGGTGACGTGCTTGCTGCATTCAATAAAAATGCGTTGATGGGGATCCGCTCACCTGGCAAACCTGCCCAACTCAATCCTCCAATGGACCTGGTACTCCAGGCAGGGGACGACCTGGTGCTTGTGGCTGAAGACGATGACAGGATCTACCTGGATGGAAAATCGATGATCAACCGGGACAGGATTGTCACCGATCCCGGGGTAAAAGTACATCCCGAAGTTACCTTGTTGATGGGATGGAACTGGAAGGCTTCCCGGATCATCCGGGAACTGGATAATTATGTTCCTGCCGGATCCTCCCTGGTTGTAGTAGCCACAGGAGAGGAAGTTTCGACAAAGATTGAAGCGATCGCATCTGAACTGACTAATCTATCAATTAAATTTATTGAAGGAGATATTACCGATAGAAAACTACTTGAGTCACTAAACCTTGCAACCTTTGACCATATCATCCTGTTGTGCTACTCAGATGAGTTGGACGCTCAGAAAGCTGATGCAAGGACAATGATGACGTTACTTCATCTTCGGGATATCGAGCAGAAGATGCAGGTGGATTTTAAGATTGTCAGTGAAATGCTCGACATTCGCAATCGTAACCTCGCGGAAGTATCAGAAGCCGATGATTTTATCGTTAGCGACAAATTGATCAGCCTGATGCTGGCGCAAGTTTCAGAAAACAAGATCCTCAACTCTGTATTTGAAGATATTTTTGACCCGGAGGGGTCCGAAATCTATCTGAAACCGGTATCTTCCTTTGTACAGCTAGAAAAGCCGGTGAATTTCTATACCATTGTGGAATCTGCCCGTTTGAGGGGAGAAACAGCCATCGGGTATCGTGTGGAGTCTGATGCAAAAAAGGCTAACCTTTCCTACGGTATTCATCTGAACCCAGATAAAACACAAGAAGTAAATTTCTCAAGTAAGGATAAGGTAATTCTCCTAGCTAATGGCTGAAATCGATAGAGAGGGAAAATGACTCGTTCTGCACCCATCCTTGATTATGATGAAGACCGCACCAGCATCCTGATGCCCAATCCTTATGCCATCGGGGTGGGCGTTCCCATTCCAAACCGCGCGGTACTGTGTTTTTTCCAGGATGTCATCACCGCAATGGTGGAAAAGGGCGAATTGACCTTGATTGGCAATTTGCACTCGGAGATGGGGAAGCATCCTGTTTATTCCTATCTGGTGGAAGGGACTAAGATCGCAGTATTTCAACCCGGGGTCGGAGCTCCTCTTGCCGCTGCTTTTATGGAAGAATTAATTGCCTGCGGGGTGACCAAGTACATGGTCTGCGGGGGTTGCGGGGTGTTGAACCGCGAGATCGAACCCGGCCACCCGATGATCATCAAGGCTGCAGTTCGTGATGAGGGCACCTCCTATCACTATCTCGCTCCTGCTCATCAGGTGAAGGCATCGGCTAGTGCAGTGAATGCCCTCGAAGTAACCCTTGAAAAATCCGGAATAGAATACCGGTTGGTCAAGTCCTGGACAACAGATGCCATTTATCGGGAAACTCCTGGCAGGCGAAAGATACGCGTAGCCGAAGGTTGTGATATTGTGGAGATGGAAGCCGCGGCTTTCTTTGCGGTAGCGCAATTCAGGGAAGTTGAGCTGGGTCAACTGGTTTATGCCGGTGATCTCGTTGTGCCGGATGGCTGGGATGGCAGAGAGTGGCATAAACGCCTAGATGACCGCCGCCTGGTGTTCGACCTGGCAGTAAAATCTGTCCTGAAGTTGTAATACCTACGGTGAGAAGGTTGAGCTCAACGCGCGCACTTGTTCCGCTGCATGATAGGAGGAACGCACGAGTGGAGCGCTTTCGACCCACCGGAATCCGATCTGTAAACCGTAACCCTTGAGGTCGGCGAATTCCTCGAGGGTGTAATATTTCTCGATCGGCAGGTGACGCCGGCTAGGCTGCAGATACTGCCCGATGGTGAGAATATCCACACTCCAATCGCGCAAGTCCCGCATCACCTCTTTTACTTCATCTATGGTTTCACCAAGCCCAACCATGATACCTGATTTTGTGAGAACCCGGGGATCCAGGATTTTCGCATTCCGTAAAGTGGATTCTGACCATTCATAATGATCCTGAGGCTGCACCTTTTTGAACAGGGAGGGGACAGTCTCGACATTGTGGTTGAGGATATCGGGAGATGCATCCATGACGACCTTGAGGGCATCGATGCTTCCTTTGAAATCCGGGATCAGCACCTCAACCGAACAGCCCGGTTGTAGTTCACGAATACGCCGGATTACGGCTGCAAAAATTGGCGCACCGCCATCTTCTCGTTCATCACGATTCACTGAGGTGATCACCGCATGTTTGAGTTCCATGGCTTTAACTGCCTGCGCCACCCGTTCAGGTTCGTCCCAGTCAAGCGGTTCCGGCATGCCATGTTTGACATCACAGAAGCGGCAGGAGCGGGTGCAAATGGCTCCCAACATCAGGAAGGTGGCAGTTCCGCTTCCCCAGCATTCTCCCATATTGGGGCAGCCAGCTTCTTCACAGACGGTATGCAGGGCTTTTCTGCGCATCAAATCCTGGATCTGGTTGTATCCCTCTCCTCCAGTTGTGCGTACCTTGATCCAGTCAGGTCGCCGGAGCGGCCGGGGAGTTTCGGCGGTTTGGTTAATGCGATCTCGAGTGGGGGTATTCGGCATGATTACTCCTGCGCGAATTATACCTGTAGAAATAAAAAACCGCAGAATTAGGATCTGCGGCTCAGGAGTTATGGAGTGTTTTCAATCTGTACACAAGCGATAACCAAGCCGGTCAACATTTTCGATCACTTCATAACTCGCATCGACCCGATTTAGCTCATTCCGTAAAAGATAGACCAGGTATTTCAAGCGATTCCGGGCGGAGGAATTATTCTCTCCCCAAATCTCGTTGAGCAATTCGTCATAGGTAGCCACATGAGGGGCTTTCCTTGCGAGAAGCGCAAGAACCTCAAACATTTTTCCCGTGAGCTGGATGCGCTTTCCGTAGTAAGTTAGTTCTTGGGTTTCGAGATCTAATAGCATCTGCAGGTTTGAAAAGCCGATCCGGTTAATCACCTTGGGTTTGGATGCCCTCCGGAGGACTGCCTTCACCCTGGCTTTTACCTCAGCCTGATCGAAGGGTTTGGTAATGTAATCATCTGCTCCTTGTTCTAATGCTTTAACCACATACTGAGATTGGGCAAGTGCAGAGATCACGATCACCGGGAGGTCATTCACTTTTTGAATCTGGGCAAACGTGTCCCATCCATCCATCTCGGGCATCATCAGGTCGAGCAGGACTAATGCGGGTTTTACCTCGTTAATTTTCGCCAGCGCTTCCTTACCGCTTGTTGCACCGGCCACGTCAAACCCATCGCGCATGAGTACGTGTTTGAGGAGAATAACAGTATCCTGCTCATCATCCACAACGAGGATACAATTCCTTTTTTCGGGGTTCTTTTGATCCAGGTCAATGCCTTGGCGGGGGATGGTTCTATCGCTTTTCTTTTCAGGAGTGTCAGTCATGTGAAGTCCTATAGTAACCCGTACCCTAAATTCCAATCAAGTTTTATTATAGCAAATCCAACCGGTGTTCTCACCACCGAATTTTTACGACATGTTATACTGCCTGAGAGGCAATATGCTGATCTTAGTATCTACTCCTATTGGCAACCTGGGTGATATCTCGCAGCGAGCACTGGCTGCGTTGGAAAATGCGGATATAGTTGTTAGTGAAGACACCCGCAAAACAGGTTTCCTCCTGAGCCATTTTGGGATAAAGAAACCCCAGTTATCTTTCCGCGAAGATAATGAATCGCGTGCTCTCCCGCGCGTAATGGAATTCCTTGAATTAGGGAAGACAGTTGCCCTGGTGACTGATGCAGGTACTCCTTCCATATCAGACCCGGGATTTGTACTGGTGCGGGAAGCCATTAAGCAGGGCATCGAGATTTCTGCAATCCCAGGTCCAACAGCACTAATCATGGCTCTCACGCTGAGTGGATTACCGGTGCATAGTTTTACTTTTAGGGGATTTCCGCCGCGTAAGAGCGGTCCAAGACGCAGGTGGTTGGAGATTGATGCTACATCCCCCCACACATTAATTTTCTACGAAAGTCCTTATCGCCTTCAAGTTTTTCTGGAAGATGCACTGGTGGTTTTTGGAGATCGACCTGCGGTTTTGGCGAATGATTTAACCAAGAAATTTGAGACTATCACTCGAGCCACGATCAAAGATCTGATTGCTCAAGTGAGTTCTACTGAGCTAAAAGGGGAATACTGCGTTGTGATTGCAGGAATGGATTTTAATTGGCCGGATTAGAAAAATCTACCCTTAGACCAGTTTAAATTTGGTTTCCCGATCGTAAAAATCTTCATTTTCCGCTTTTTTTAATTTTGCGACAACCCAATAAGTCGCCGGCGTCATAATGATTTCTATGAACGTCTTAAAAAGGTAGTTCGTTAACACCAGGGTTGAAAAAATCTCCCAAGGAAAGACACCGGCAATTGATGCGATTGTCACGAAAATGATCGAGTCGATGGCTTCACCAACCAAGGTACTGCCAATTGTTCGGAGCCATAAAAAGCGCCCGTTGGTGGCAACTTTTAATTTAGCCAGGATGATTGAATTAGCAAATTCACCGGCTAAATATGCTGAAAGGCTGGCTAGAACGATACCCCCTGAGCTGATACCACCCAGTACGCTGATATATGCCGTTTGTCCGGTTTGAGATTCCCATACCGCCTCACCCGGCATAATGCGCACCAACCATAACACAAGTGCGGTCAATGTCAGGCAGGCAAATCCAGTCCAGATGACACGCCGGGAACGGCGAAAGCCATAAACCTCAGTTAGTACGTCTCCAAAGATGTAACTGATTGGAAAGAGAATCGTACCGGCGTCAAAAGCCAGGGGGATGGATCCCAGGGAAACTCCCCAATCGACGATTTTTGCGGAAGAGGCAATATTGCTGACAAGCAAAATGGTCACAAACGCTGCCATGACCAGGTCGAAGTAGCGGAAGATACGGGGTAGAGGAATGCTCTGATTTTTCATGAGAATCGTCCCTAGTATAATCGAAATAACAAAAGCGAGGATGTTGATATGCATCGATTCTTCATACCACCAGAAGCGATCCAAAATGGAATAATCACGTTCCCTGAAAATATAGCGAGGCAGATCAGTAAAGTGCTGCGTTTGCAGGATGGAAATGAGGTAACAGTATTAGATGGGTCGAATATTGAATACCTTGTGAAGTTGGACCAGGTGAGCACGAGCCTGGTTAAAGGTCATGTCACCGCGCGTGGTGCATCCTCAGGTGAACCATCAATCAGGGTTCATTTGTGCATAGCGTTGACACAGCGTGAAAAGTTTGAGTGGATCCTTCAAAAGTGCACGGAAGTGGGTGTAGCCTCTTTTACCCCGGTTATTACCTCCCGCAGTTTGATCCAAAATCCAGCGGAAGTTGTAGGCAAGTATCCACGCTGGCATAATATTATCCGGGAAGCAGCAGAACAAAGTCATCGTGGTCTGGTTCCAACTCTTAATCCTGTAAGTAAGTTTGAGAATTTGCTAAAGGATTCAATAAGCAATACAAAGTTGCGGTTGTTTTTTTGGGAAGAAGAACATGGTATTGGACTTAAAAGTATCCTGGGTAAATATTCGGGTTCAGAAGTTTGCTTAATTATCGGTCCTGAGGGTGGATTATCCGCTGGAGAAGCCGAAATGGCGAAAACGGCAGGGTATCAGAGTGTCAGCCTCGGCACACGGATCCTACGTATGGAAACTGCAGCAGTTGTTGCTACGGCGTTGGTACTCTATGAACTCGGATGATCATAAATAGCGGTGGTAATCAAGATTCTTGAGAATCCCCTGGATCAACTTCCCCCTGCCGCGAAACCTGCCATCTTCATCCAGAACTATATGGATATTTGCCTTCTTGTTTATCCAGCAATGATCAAATGGGATGTCCAAGCCTTTTTGCCATTCCGCCAGTTCCTTTTCGTTCAACCTAGTAAGCGAATTCTGGCATTGTTGCCCGAAACGAGAGACCCACTCAAACGTAGGGGAAATGTCATCAGCATTTATGGTGCATACTTGCAAACCCGCATATTGGACCGGTAGATTCGGAAAATGGTCGAGGAGAAGGCGGGGAAAAATAAAAATCTTATCATCCCGCTGGATTAATGCCCGGTTATGGTCATTCAAATACGATTGCATCGGGTATCCATATTCAGATTCTAACTTTAGGCAAAAGTCGTTCTCTTCAGAGGAGTTCAATTCGATAAACCCCGCTTTTTCCATGGAATGACTTGGGGCATCTTTTGGGTTAACACCGGTTGAGCCAATTTTTTTAAAAATGCACGCAAAGAATCCGGCAGTATCATACCGATGGGGCCAGAACCGAATAGCACGTTGCATATCGATGTCATTAGTTGATGCAATACCCGGGGCAGGTATGGGAAGAATCCTCTGGGCATCTTCTAAAATGACCTGGTCTTTGAGCCGGGATAAAATGCTTGCCACCACTTCTTCATTCTCATCTGGTGCGAGTGTGCATGTTGAGTAAACGATTTCTCCACCAATCTTTGTCGCAGCAATTGCGCTAGTCAAAAGATCCACCTGTTGCTTGGCAAGGCGTCTGGTTTCCTTTGCAGTCACAGGTCTTGGCGGGTGACTTTCTGTTGTGCGTAGTCCTTGCATGCTACAAGGAGCATCAATCAAGACCCGGTCAAAAAGATCAGGAAACCATGAACCGAAAGTTTCCCCGGGAAATCTAGTTACTGCCGTATTCGTTGCCCCCCACTGTTGGAGGACGATTTTTAATGCCTGGAGGCGACCCTGACTGGAATCATTTGCCAGAATCAAACCTGAATCCTCCATGCGCGACACAAGATGGGTGGTTTTTCCACCTGGGGATGCTGCAAGATCGAGGGTTAATGAAGTGGTAGCTTCCGTTAAGGAAAAGAGTTCAACAGGAAGCATGGAAGAGGCTTCCTGGATGTAATAGCAGCCGTTCTTGTATTCGACCGTTTCACTGAGTGAAAGCCCCGAGTTGGTTTTCACCCTAAAACCCTGCGAGCAATAGGGAATTGGCAGTAGAGTCCATCCGTAATTGGTAGACAATTCACCGGCAATCGAATCACCTGATTTCAACGGATTGATCCGGATGGCAGGAAGAAGTGGTTTGTGAATGCTTTCGAGTAAAGCCTCATACTCTGAAACGTTTAGGAGCGAAGCAAATCGCTCAAGCTGCCCAGCAATCAGTGTGTTGTCATCTATTCTGATCTTCGAATTCTTTTGTCGTTTCATCTATTTTTTTATGCAAAAAAGGATTTCTGAATCGAAAAGTACCTCATGGACTTCCCAGGGCAAGCCTTTAAGTGTCTGTTCCATGAGAATCCGTTGACCGGAGATAAAAGAATGCGATCCTTTCATGTTCATAGTAGGAAGGGAAACGATAAGGTATTTTACATTCAAGGATTGCCAAAAATTCCGGTTACATCCATGCTGTCGCTGCTCAAAACGGTGAGCTTCCTTGAAAAAGAAAGCAACGTCAGCCTGGTTGATCGGTGGATTAACCAGCACATCCCTTTTTTCAGCTCTATAAGGACGATCTATACGAGCGAAGAATTGGTTAAGCAGATCAATCCTGGGCTGATGTAGATCGTAAGCATCATAGGTTGTGGTAGACGGGAGAGCCATCCAGGGGAGGGTAAAAGGATTTAGTCCGCAAGCAAGGTCAAGGATAGAACCTGGACTACCGGTAATTTGAAAAATCTGTTGGTAGAAAGCTTCCATGATTGGCATGCGTTCCCGGGTGGATGCGTGCTGTTCCAAAACACCCCGGCAGATTTCTTTCATCGCTGAAGTATTTTCCGACGAGATGCTATTAACTTGATCAATAACAGTTGCATAATCTAGATCTTCCAGGTAAGGAGCAACAATGTTGTGCAGCTTCTTGCGCACCTGCTTTTCCGCTTCCCGGCTATCCCGAGCAATGGATTGGCACTGATGAATCAAATCACGGATTGTTTCTCTTGGAAGATCCAAACCCCGGTATTTTTTTATCGAAAGAAGATTTGAAATCATCTGTTCGGTTTCTTTTGGTGTGAGAATAATCATCTGAAGTTTCTATACTAAGTTTTATTTTTGGATCAGGAAAGTGATCTCATTGGGAAATTCCGTTTTGGTTATGTGCCAATGTTTTCCAGAAATGAGCTCATAAAAATGGTTTTCGTAATTTTCAGCCATGCCCTTTAACCGCCCTCCAAGACTGCGAGAGGGAAAGGACACCAGGATATTTTCTGCCTTAATAGATTCGAGGATTCTCCTCCCAGCCTGTTTACTCACTTGCTCCAAACAGGGAATCGTTTTTAACAATAGGGCTAACTGCACTTTATCCCGGGGAATAATTTCGAGTATGTTTCCAACTGAGAATTTATGTTCGATTTGTGAATGAGTAAAAAACTGCCCGAGAAAACGGATCAGATCCTCGTAAATATCGATACCCGTGTACCGAACATTTTCGGTAACTGGCATCCAGGGAAGGCAAAGAGGCGTAAATCCGCAGGCGAGGTCCAGGATTGATTCAACCAGTCCAATTGGGGCGAGTGTCTGACGGAAAAAACTGGCAAGGAAGGGAAGTCTTTCCGAGGTAGAGGAATGATATTTCAGGCAGTTTGTTATGAATTGTAGATTTTTGTCAGATCTAAAATCCTGTGGAAGGTTTTCCAATTCCTTTTGCCAGGATTCATACGGGATCTTATTCTGTTGATAAGCATAACCAACCTGGTGCAGCTTATTGCGTGTAGATTTTACCACCTCTCTTACAGTTTTCCCTTTCTGTATTTCAGATAGCACAATTGCACGGACAAATTCCTCAGAAATCACTGCATACTTGGCAGTATTCCGCACAAGATCAACTATTTTTTGAAGGTCGATTTGGGATATCTGCATCAGATCTCTTTTTTGGATATCCGGTCACACAATTGAACCATAAAGCGTAAGTTGTGGAGCGTGGCTAACCGCATGAAAAGGGTATCACCTTGCTTGAACAGGTGGTGCAAATATCCGATAGAGTAGTTCTGGCAGGCAGGGCAATCACAGTATTGGCTGATGGGGTTATCAGAGCGTATATGTTCTTCATCATTAATGTACTTATATCCAAACCAATCGCCCTTCAATCCCATTGCGGGACCAAGACCCTCTGACTTGAATGTGAACAATCTACCATGCCTGGCATCACGGGTTGGCATCGCACTATCAAAAATGTCATATCCGAGGGCGTGACATGCCAACACATTTTCAGGATGGCCTACTCCAAGCGCATGCATTGGAAATTCCCGGGGAATAACTTCTCTTGTGTATCCGATGATGTCTGCGAGAAGGGCATTTTTTTTATCGAGGGGCCATCCACCATACCCGAAACCATCGAAACCGATATTGAGGAGTTCATCCGCACACCATTTCCGGAGATCCTTATATCCGCCGCCTTGAACTACAGCAAAAATCCTCGGAGGATACTTGTCTACCCATTTCTTTTGTTCGACTAGTCGGATAAATTCCGTCTTGCACATTTTTGCCCATTTGATCGTTCTGGCAACAGATGCTTTTTGCTCTGTATAGCCTTCGTCAACATGGGTGCAGTCATCCAGGCAAATTACAACATTGGAACCATAGTTAATCTGGAGTTGGATTGTCTTCTGTGGCGTGAGCTGGTACTTGCGATTACTTCCCTCCGGCAAAAAGGAGATCCCTTTGTCATTGATCGATCCAAACTTGGGATTTTGCCTGATCAATGAGTAAGCCTGAAATCCTCCAGAATCGGTGACAATTGTTCCGTCCCAATTTGCCATTTTGTGCAATCCACCCAGCGACTGAATCGTAGAGGTACCCGGATGTTGCATTAAGTGAAATGTATTCATTACAAGACCCATTACCCCAATGGATCGCAAGTCCGCACTATCAACAGAACGAACTACACCAAAAGTTGCGTCCGGGAGAAAAACCGGGTGATTAAGATCAGGGGTTAAGTTCTCGCGCACTTGATTAACCAACCTTCTTCATTCGAAAACCAGACCACGTTTCATCAATCGAGATCATCGCGACGCCAGTCCAGCCAATCGTCTGCAGGAATTGCCATATTTTATCGCGGTCGAGATCGGTTGTGATTTTTGAGGATTTTTTGGGGTATGCGAGCCAGGGAATTCCGTTGTCTTTGATGACCCCATCAACCATCGGGAACAAGGATCTGATTTCGTCAAAAGTTTTAACAAAGAAAAGCACTATGTCAGCTGGTTCCTTATCTGCGGCGAAGTGTGCTCCCAGAGGTAAATCTGTAATAATACCTTCTACATCCTGAGGAAGATTTACCACTTTGAATGTTCTACCGGTCTTAACCTGTAATTTCTCTAGAATTGTTTTTTCTGTCATTCTCTTTTCCTGAAAGATTTAAGCGTTTCTTTGCAGCCTTGATGGCTTCATCCATTAGATCTTTGAGCGCCTGATCGTTAAGTAGATTATCTGAATTGAACCTAATTACCTTATGTATTTTTCCAGATCCTGTTAGTAAGCCATTGGGATCAGGTAATTCAACTCCTCGATTGAAGCCCATAGATACATGTTTGTTTGAAAGAATAAGTGTGAACACTGTCCCTCTGTATCCATTTGTTAGCATATAACCCGCCAGCCTGCCTTTTAGGTCTATTTCCTCGATAGCCTCCGGCATCCGGTTAAAGATTAAATCGCGTAAAAATAAAAAGGTGCGTTTAACCTCCGGAGAAGATTGACTTAGCAATTCGATGATGCTCATATAGCGATTATAACTGCCCATCAATTTCATAATTAGATTTCGTTACAAGCAACCTAATGCACTAAAGGGTCATTTACCTTTCTAATTGCAAGAGCTGAAAGCAGCATCAACACTGCTGAAACAGCAAATAGAATCGTCCAGCCCCACCATTCTCCAGGTACGCGGTTGTTGAAAAAATCTATCATCGGACCTTCCAGGCGGGCTACAGCGGCAGAACCCGCGGTGGCGAGATTTGTGAGACCGACATATTTACCAAAATCCCCTTTCGGTGCCATCTGGTTTGCCAACGCCCAATTTACACTGAGGAAGATACCCAGTCCGACTCCCATAATACTTCCGAATATGAGCAGCTGCGTCGGACTGTTGGCAAAAATGAGCAGGATTGCACCAAATGCTCCGATTATTGATGAAGCTATCTGCCAGCGTTTTCGACCGCCCTTATCGCTGTTGGCACCGGATATCAATGAAAAGATAATCAGAACAACAACAAAGGAGCCCATAACAAACTGGGTGAATACGATAGGGTCCTGATCACTAAACTTGTCACGGATATAGTATTGTGCAAAGGATTGGAAACCATAAATGCCTACCAGATAGAGAAATCGGGAAAAAATTAATTTCCAATAATCTTTGTCGCCATCCATATGGAAGTTAAAGACCTGGTGCCACAAAGCCTTCCAGTCGGTTTTTTCTCTTGACCTGATTTCGATGTTATGTTCTTTTGCAAATACTAATGTAATTGCACCAAAGATGACGAGCATGCCAATGATTACCAGAATCGATAGGGTTGGATCTGCGTCATCAGAGGAAATGAGAAAACCCATCAAGAGTGATGAAAGGATGATTCCAGCCATATCCAGGCTGGTTTTGATTCCACTTGCGATGCCAAGCTGTTCGGCAGGAACTTCATCTGGAAGCCACCCCTGCAAAGGACCGTGAGCAACATTTGAGGAAATTTGTAAGCCTATGTATCCAATGAATAGCGCGGGTAATCCACCAATAAATCCCAAAATCAGGAGGAAAAACAGATCACCAAAGGTGCCAAAAAGGGCGAAGGGTCTGCGTCTGCCTAATTTTGATGCCCAGTGGTCGCTAAGTGCACCAGAAAGAGGTTGGATGATCATAGCCAGGATCAGACCAAAAAAGGTCAGTAATCCTAACCAGGTATTTTTCTGGGTCTCTGGAACGTAGTTTAATAAAACTGCAGGTAATATCGTAACATGCAGGCTGTTCCACATAAATGAAAGTCCAATCCAATATGCATTGAGCACAAAAAGGTACAATCCACTGACTTTCCTCATGATTCCTCCTGAGATTTCATATAGCGATCAAAGAAAGTAATAATTCTAGAAACGTAATCGTCAAAACTGATTCTGTCAGTTTCCCTATGTTTTACTCCCGGGACTATTTCGAGTTTAACATTTTTCCCGGGCAAAGAAACCATTTTTTCCAGATTACTGAGATTAGTATAATGATCGCATTCAGCATGGATCAACAAAATTGGAATATTGTTCCTATGGGAAAAGAGGTAATCCGGATTGATTAAAAAGAGATTTTTCCCTGTCCGGATAGAAAGTCCAAGTAATAAACTTGCGCAAAGCAGGTGGCGAAAACCCCAAAGCATCCCTTTTTCTTTCATTTGTTCCAGGATCGCAACGGTCAGATTTACTGAACCTCCATCACTAACAATGGCGTGTATTGTCAATTCACTTCCTGATCCTGCCAAGAGAGCTGTCCTTCCTCCCATGGAGAAACCCAAAAGACCAATTTTCTCACTTCCGCGTTTCAATGTGTATTCTAGAGCAGCATCAACATCACGTACTTCCAATGCTCCAAGAGTTGAAACAGTACCATCGCTTCGGCCATGAGCCCGGAAATCAAACATGAGGATGTTATAACCTGCATGATGGATTGCGGGAGCATACTTCAAGTCCGGATCCATACTTCCACGAAACCCATGTAGAAATATGATCGTTTGGACAGATCCAATGGAAGGGATCCACCAACCGCGCAAGGTCAGCCTATCGATTGTGGTTAATGATACATCTTCATACTTCAAACCGAATCTACCGGGATTGGAAAATTCAATCTGCTTGTACCTTCGAGATATCAAAACTGATAGTGACATCGACAATGCGATGATCACTATCAGGATAATCCCAATACAGATAAACTGCATTATTGAGGTTTTGTCTTAAAGACAATATCCCAAAATGGAGAACTTACACCAAAGCGTTTATCAGGTGTCTTGTAATGGTGTTGCATATGATAGCGTTTAATGTACTTGGCGTAACCTGACCGCATTGGAAAATGGTGAGTGGCATAATGTGTCAAGTCATAGATCAAGTATCCAATGATAAAACCTGAAAAGAGTGGATACGTCCAATGGGGGATTTTAAAGATCACTGTGAACAGGAGATAGAACAATCCAAAGAATATCGCAGCTAGTGGTATGCTGACAACAGGCGGCATAACAAGCCGGGTTTTGCACTGCGGTTGGGCATGGTGCACTCCATGAAAAAGGAAAGCAATCCTCTCCATTTTTTCTCCCCGGGCGGGCATATGAAACAGAAAACGATGAAGTGTGTATTCTGAAAGTGTCCAGAGCGCTAATCCGCCAAGAAACCCTAATGGTATTGAGAACGGGAAAACTCCTGAGGGGGGTTGAAGTATAGCCCAAACCAGGAAGAAAATCGCAACGGGCAACCATAGCACTGTAACTGTGACTGGAGAGATGTGAGTGAAAAATTCCATGAAATTCGATTTAAACAACCGGATGGGGACATCGCTATGGTCAATGGGCAAGTGGGACATTATTACACTCCTTGATAACGGCAAAAAAATTAACACACCACAGGGTTAGTGTTAGTTTACTCTTTTTTTCTCTAGTTTGTTATGCATCGTCAGCAAAGCGGTAAGCCCGCCAAGTAATAAGCTGGTGGCACAGATGATAAGAATTTGGATCAATGAAAGGAGAGAGAGAAAACTCGTTAAATAATCAGGTAGAGTCCAGGTAACCAGAATTCCGGATAAAACGAAACTTAACAGGACTGGAATTGAGAGCAGAAGGATCGTGGCGAAACCCAACCCAAAAATGTTGAGAGTTGAGTCCACCGGTTTCTGCGTCAGGACTCTATTAATGATCAGATTAAGCAAGAAGGCAACAACAAATGCAGCCATTGCAGTTATCGCTATGTAGAGGATAAGCTCAGTCTGACCCGTCACTGAGGAGAGCGAATAAGTCATTTTACTGAGAACAGCATAGCGAAAATTGAAAAGCATGGCATAAACGATTGCACCGGTGATCCAACCGTAAGCACCACTTTTTCGCTTACGATAGACCAGGTAGACTCCGAATGCGAGTATGAGGGCTGCCGGAATAGCACGGGCAATTCGTTGTGTCAGCAATTTAGAATCATGCATCTTGTTAATGACAGCCTGATAGGAATCCACATCAGCACCGAAAGAAAATTCTTCCTGGTTTAAAGTTTTACCCATTGCAGATGAATAGGCTTTTACGAGTCCGGTCTGCTGTTTTTGGATTGCATCAGGTAAGGCGGATTCAACGGAGGGAGAAAGGACCACAAGGTCGGTTCTTACTTTTCCCTGGGTACTGGCAGGAAGCCGGGCTCCTAGAAGCGCAGTGATGGTTGGTGCAACATCGACCATGTTCATCTCCGTTACTATACCTTTCTTAGCTCCCGCCCCTGCGATGACGAATGGTTCGATCAAAACATCCGGATCCTGGCCGCCATGCCCGCCATTCATGATGTGTCCGTGGTCACTCAAAACAATCAGGGTATCGGTCTCAAGGTTTATTTGATTGGATATGAACAGAAGCAAATTGTCGGTCATAGTGGCTGCGCTATCCCAGTTGGGAGATTGAGGACCACCCTGGTGATGTCCCGCATAATCGACCTGATCCAAATGAACCAAAACCAAAGCGATCTCAGGATTCTGTAGAAATGGAAGAGCAGCGCTTACCACATCATCATCAGCTTTTGCATCATCACCCGGAGTGTAGAAGGAAAAATCAACGGATGATTGGGGTATGAGTTTTTCAAACCAATAGTAACCAGAAATTGCTGTATTTAAACCCGCATCATGCACAGCGGTGAAGAGATCATCCTGTGTAAAAGTGGGAATTTCTTCATAATCCAGGTTTAATGCCGGGCCATCATTGATTTCCGGCCAAGCCCCCGTCAGAATTGTTGAGTAACCGGGTTCTGAGTATGAAGGAGTCTGACTGTGCATCCTTGCTGAAGAACCGTTTGCTCTCAATTCATTCAAATAGGGCATGACCTCAGCATTCAGTGAAGTGTCATAACGTAAACCATCGATAAGGACTATGATCACGCGGGAAGATACTGGCTTTCCTAACGGTGAACCTTTTACAGGAGGATTATTTTTCAAAACAGATCGATATGCATAGTTAGAGCTGATGGATCCAGTAGCCCAGAAGTATGCTACAGCAGCGATACCGATAAGGAGAATAATGGAAAGGGTGATTTTATATTTGTTTTTCATGAAACCTCGGTGAAAAGTGAATATTCTGTTTGATAATTATAAAAGAATCATCGGATTTTTAATCCGATGATTTTCTTTCTGATCTCAATCTGATCTCAATTCTTAGGTGGGTATCCTGTGATATCACGAATCTCGTCATAAAGAGGTTTAAGGCGATCATACATTTTGCAGTAGACCCGGTTATAAAGCTCATCATAAACCTGGTGGTTTTCTTTAATTGGGTCAAATGTTTGACCGATATGGGTCATTTCCTTAACCGCAGTCTCAAAATCAGAATGTAATTTCAATCCTACTGCCGCATCCATGGCAGCACCCAATCCGCTGGTTTCGTATACATGGGGTGTTGAGGTTGGTAAACCAAAAATATCTGCTGTAAGTTGAACTGCCGCCTTACTCTGGGACCCGCCGCCAGCAACCCGAACACTCGTAATGGGAATGTGACTTCGTTTTGAGGTTCGTTCGGCTCCTTCTCGCAAGGCAAAAGCCAGCCCTTCAAGGATTGAGCGATAAAGATGAGCACGAGTATGGACATCTCCAAATCCGATCACCGCCCCTTTTGCTTCAGGTCCTGGGACTTTCAGCCCGGGCGACCAGTAAGGTTGCAACGTCAGTCCTAAGGAACCGGGTGGAACTGAATTTACCAGATCGTCAAATAACTCTTCAGTTTCAATTCCACGTTGTTCTGCCAGCCTTTCTTCATTCATTCCGAATTCACGCTTGAACCAGGTGACCATCCAGTATCCTCGGTAAATCTGAAATTCAAGGGCATAGGAACCGGGTACAGCGGAAGGATATGGTGGAATGAGCGGAATAAGCTCTACATACTTTTTATGAGTTGTGTTAATCGTAGCGGTTGTTCCATAGGACAGACAGGCAATTGAAGGGTCCACGCAGCCAGCGCCGATCACTTCACAGGCTTTATCTGCAGCAGCAGCAATGAGTGGTATTCCTTCCGGAATTCCCGTTGCGTTGGAGGCTTCATTGGTAATGTTGCCAAGGAGTTCGGTCGGCTTGACCAGTTCAGGCAGCATTTCTTTTTTAACAGGAACGGCCTGCCATTTCCAGTCCATTTTTCCCGCCCAATCCTGTTTTTTATAGTCAAACGGTATATAAGCGACCTGGCAGCCAATAGAATCTGCAATCCTGCCCGTTAATTTGTATGTCAAGTATCCAGACAGCATGATGTATTTATTTGTTCTGTTCCAAATTTCAGGCTCATTTTGTTGAAGCCAATTACACTCTGCTTCAGCCTGAAGGTAAGCTACAGTCTCAGTCATTCCGGATAACTTAAATAACAGACCCCATAAGCCACCAACTGGTTTTAATCCTGTGGTCCGGCGTTGGTCAAGCCAGTGGATTGCTGGTCGCAGAGGCGAATTGTTTACATCCAGGTTGATCATCGTGGAACGCTGGGTGGTTACTGCCACACCAGCAAGGGCTTTTTTATTTACCTCTGGTTTTAGCCAGAGTGCCTGACAGGCCTGACAGACTGCAGCCCAGTACACATCAGGATTCTGTTCTGCAAGACCTGGAGCAGTTGAAAAATACGGTTCAATCGGGACCCTGGATTTTGCGATCAATTTTCCTTGCAGGTCAAAGATTATAGCCCTGACGGATTGAGTTCCATTATCGATAGCAAGTATCTGTTCGGCTGACATCATCCCTCCAGATTCATACTCCATTGTTTTTTGTCTTGTTCAGGATTTAAGTCCAATCCAAGTGTACCGCCGGGATTCATGATGTTGTGGGGATCAAAATGCTGTTTGAGAGCCCGAATCACATCCATTTGAGATTTACCAATTTGTCCTTCCACCCATGGTGCTGTCTGCTTCCCTACACCATGATGATGACTTAATGCTGCTCCGCTTTGTTGAATTTTCGCAATGATCCCATACTGTAAACCGAGGTACTCTTTTATTGTATCTTTTTTGCAAATAAAGATGAAATAGAGGTTACCGCCCTGGGGATACGCATGGGATAGGTGTGTCATACAGATCGTGTTTGGACGCGATTTAATGAATTCCCTGATCGATTTATGAACGCGCTCCATTTGCGACCAGGTAACGGCACATTCAAGTGTATCCAGAAGAATACCAAAATCCTCCAGATCTTCCCGCATATAAGGATCTCGAAAACGTCCCTTCTCCCAATTAGCGGTTACCGGAGCGAAACTCAAATTAAAAGCGCCATACTTTCTGCAAATTCTTCTAATTTGCCGGTTTACATTTCTCGAAAAAGAAATTTCGCCATCTGTGTGACCCAGTAAAAGGCATTTTTGCATAGGATTGAACCCGAGGAATTTCAGGACACTGTCAGCAATAGTTCCCTCTATGTGATAGAGCTTCATCGCGACATCAGTTTCTTCAGGATCTGAAAGTCTGAATACTGAAGGAAATCCAAATTCAGCCTGCATTATTTCCTGGCAGGCTGCACGAGCTGATTGCCAATCCTTGAACATATAACTGTATCTTTTTCGATTACGCGGTTGCCAACGAAAGACCCGTAAAGTTACACTGGTTAAAACGCCAAACGATCCTTCGCTGCCCATCATGATCTGATCAAAATCAGGACCCACCGCGCAACGAGGATGCTCCAGGGTTTTTACGGTGCCGACAGGTGTGACATATTCCTGCGCGATAACGATATCTTCAATTTTTCCGTAATATGTCGAGTTCTGACCTGCACCCCTCGTGACCACCCACCCTCCTACACTTGAGTACTCAAAAGATTGTGGAAAATGACCGCAAGTGTAGGCTCTTTTTGCTCCGAGAGTCTCTGGTGCGCTATTCAGGATCCTTTCTAATTCAGGACCTGTCATACCGGGTTGAACGGTAATCGTTTGGTCTATTTCATTAAATGAGATTACCTTGTTCATGTGGATGCTCATATCAATTGCAATACCGGCTTTTACTGCTTCCAATCCGCGGGTTACAGATGAACCGGCTCCAAAAATATAAACAGGAATTCGCTGCTTGTCGCAAAACGCGATTATTTTCTCAATCTCCTCCTGGTTGCGAGGACTGATCACCACATCAGGAATATTCTCAATAATCTTATGGCGCAACCTGAGGGCATCGATCATTCCCCCACCGTATGACCTGGATACACGGGAATAAAGATCTGTTTTCACATTTTCGGCGCCACAGATCTCTACCAGGGTATTGATTTGACCTGTGGACATAGCAATCTTCATTTCCCCTGTGATTTTTTCCAATCCAAGATTTTGCGGAGATTTCAAATCTTCTTCAGTTAGACCAAAGGTCTCGATCATCAATTTAACAAGCCCACTATTGGGATGCTTGAAACCAGCAGGATCTCCCCACTTAAAAAGAGACCGAAAGGTGCCATCGGGGGTTACCTGGGAAAACCAGTTTGGAATGATTTTTTGTTTTTTCATCATTTTCTCCTTATTAGAAACCTTGGGGGGAAGGTGAATACGCCTTTTTGTAAATTTCCATGTAACGTGTTTTTTCCTGATGCCACTGAGCCTCAGACCACTCCAATTCGGATTGGCAGATTTCCTTTATTATTGGAAATAATTCGCTTCCGCCTTGAGGAAGCTGCAGACCCAGCCGCGTTCGACGTAAAAGCAGGTCATCCAGATGCTCGACCGCGCCATCGCGGTTAGCCCATCGAATTTCTGCCCAGATGTTTGATAGAGTCCCGATAGGCTGATTTTCATCTTTTTGGGCAACACTTAGAAGTTGATTGATTTCACTGCCATATCGTCCCAACAAGTAGGATTGAATCTTTTCGTACGAGTTGGGATTTTTTGCTGCATCTGGCAAAGAATTGAAATACCGGATGCGTCGCGAAATATCAGGAGGTTTGTTAAGATATTTGCCTGCAGCATTAATGGCTTGTTCAGCCATAATCCGGAAAGTGGTCAGTTTTCCACCGGTAATAGTGATCATGCCATTCTCATCCCAAACCACATGTGCTCGTGATTCTTTCGAAGGGTCAGCAATTCCTGTATTAATTACCGGGCGCAATCCTGCAAAAGTCGAGATGATATCTTCAGTTTCTAGTTTGGAGGTTGTAAAGGTGGCGTTTCCGGCAGCAAGGATGTATTCGATTTCCTGCTCGGTGCAGTATGGTTCTCCCCCGGTAATCGGGAATTGGTGATCCAGATCGGTTGTTCCAATAAGTGATACGCCTTCCCATGGAATGGCGAACATTGCTCGCCTGTCTACCGGGTGCAGTAAAGTTACTGCATGCCGTAGTGGAAGGCGCTCTCGGCTGAATACGAGGTGTGACCCGCGTAATTTCCGTAGACGCGCTGGTGCGTTGATCTGACCACGGACTTCATCGCTCCACGGTCCGCTGGCATTAATCACGACCTGGGCTTTAACTTCCAGACTGGGCAGCCCTTTGCTCGACATATCTGATACAACAATTCCGCAAACCTGACCTGCTTTATTTCGCAGTAGGTTTGTCGCTGAGGCATAGTTGATTGCTGTACCCCCCATGGCAACAGTCTCACGGATCATGCGATAAACCAATCGCGCATCATCCATTTCAGCATCGTAATAAAGATACGCTTTAGTAAAGGTAATTTGATTTAATAAAGGACAGTCCTCATGCAATGCTCGTTTGTTCAAGGTGCGATGTTCCCACTTAGGAGCAAGCAAATCATAAAGGATTACTCCGATCGCAAATTGGGTAGCCGTTTTTCTGTCATCAGGGCAAGGCATGACAAATCCCAACTTGGTCACTAGGTTTCGAGCTTCGCTTAGCATCCATTCCCGCTCGCGGACCGACTCTCGGGTCACTGAGAATTGTTTGTTGCGAAGATAGCGAAAACCGCCATGTACCAGTTTTGAGGATTTGCTCGACGTACCAGAGGCAAAATCAGCAGCTTCGACTAGCAGGGTACGGTACCCTTCAGCCACAGCCCGGCGAAATACACCTGCACCGGTTATCCCTCCGCCAATAACAATCACATCCCAATCCTGGTTTAAGTCTGACCAGGTTTGTTTTCGCCAACCTTTTTCCCACATAATTTCTACCTCCGATTTTTGTTTATTCTTTTAGAGCTTGTTTCCATAGAGAGATGCTGTCTTCCATTACCCTGCGAGTCACTTCTTCTACCATGAATGGATCATTGGATAGAACAGCCGATAATAATTTTTTATAGAAAGAGCGGGAATGATCGCGATTTTGTTGTTTTTGGAAGTAAATGAGTCCCATGGTGCTGTAGAGATCGCCAAACCCATTTAGGATGAGTGTGAATACAGGATTTCCTGATAATTTTGTTAGTGTGCAATGCAGTTCGAGGTCTGCTTTGGTAAACTCGTCTGCGTTGTCAATTACTTGTTGGAAAGAATCCAAAAGGCGGATGGTGTCTTTCAGGTTGTTCTGCATGGCAAGACGAGTATATGCCGGTGCTAAAAGCAACCTGATTTGCAGAAGGTTTGGAACAAATTCATCCGGGAGAGATGAATTATGTCTGGCGATGGCATTCAAGATGAGCAGATTCCCTTCCTGCCAGTAATTACGAACGCGAGTTGATTTACCGTGATGAATCTCTATCCACCCGTCACGAGATAACCGCTGCAGGGCTTCGCGAAGGGTAGGGCGGGTTACACCCAGTCTCTCAGCAAGTTCTCTTTCGGGGGGTAGATTAGAATTGCATGGAAAGGTCCCGTCAAGAATGGCTTCGATCAGGCGGAATTCGGTTAATTCGGTGGGTCTTTGCGGGGTTTCCCAGGATTTCATCTTATCCCTCATTATTCAAGGATTGGTATGAGGTCATACCAGTTACCTTCATTTTAGCGACAAATATGGAAAATACAAGCCCTAACTTAGAGTTATCCACACATATATACGAAATATACTGATTCAATTACCGAAAATATGGGGGAATATTCTAGAAAGGACCCATATATGGCGTGTTCAAAATCATTCCAGTAATTTTGTGGAAAAGATCACTATAATTGGGGTATGACAACAAAGACAAAGATCTGGATTACCCGACTATTGATCGGGATTGTGACCTTCTTTAATCTGGATGCTGCGTTTAGTTTTCTAATTTTCGCTGAGGATTATTCTCCCGGTTTTGAATTGCCAGGTGTGCCTGGCCAGGCTATGATCCAGGGGATGGGATTACTTTTCGTGATGTGGAATATCCCATATATCGTCGCAATTCTGAATCCTATCAAGCATTTTACATCGCTGATTGAAGCTGTCGTAATGCAGTCGATAGGGGTAATAGGGGAGACAATTCTACTAATAAATTTAAGCGGAACTCATCCAATTCTTCGATCAAGTACAATGCGGTTTATCTATTTTGATGCGGGCGGATTGACCCTGCTTCTTCTATCATTCTTCATCATGTTACGGGAGATCAGACAAAGCAAATTATTGCCTGAAAAGTTGGTAGAGTAGTGGGTTGATCTTTTCCCAATTGGGCAATAAAACCTGGGCTCCTGCATCTGTTGTCCAACTGGTGGTCATATCCCTGTCAAATGTGTGAGCATCAAGACCATAAACCGCCGAAAAGAGGCTGGCATAAATCAGCCTTGGAATCACCCAAAAAGGAATATTACTTTGAACAGAACGAATTGTTGCGATAACAACGGAAGGTACCCTCACCCAATTAAGCGGGTTTAACATCTTTCTTGAAATTGCAGTAATCACCATTTGACCGCGTTGTTGCCGAAAGAAATCATCACTTCCTGCCCGGTCACGGACGAAACGCAATGCCTCAGTGCCGGTAAAGTGATGGGTCCCGGCAGTTAAGCCTGACATATCAACAGGTAGATTAATGTCAATCCCACCCATGGCATCAATTACATCTATAAAACCTTCAAATTTTATCCGAATGACGTGATTTACATTTACTCCCAGGTTATTTTCTACAACCTGACCAGCAGCTGCCATTCCAGTATCCGGCTTTTCAAGTTCAGCAAAATAATGGGCTGTATTGATCCGGTTTTCTCCGTTGGCAGGAGTGACCACCCAAAGATCCCGCGGAATGGAAAGAAGGGAAAACAGGGGTAATCCGGGGGGCAGTGAAGCCAGGATCATTGTGTCACTCCGGCCTGCCCAGGTACCATCCGGGACGCGATCAATTCCAAGAATTAGCACTGTGGTACGAAACGGAGTAAAAAACAAGAGGAAGACTAACAAGACCAGTAACAACCAGAACCAGGTATTCCTGCGTTGGGTTTTGCCTACTGCACCACTTTGGAAGTTACTTGTCGTTGTATTCATCGATGGACATTTTATACTACCCAATGTTGTCTGTCATCCTATTTATGAGAAGGGATTAATCATGAAACGAAAAAAATGATGGTTATGGCATGCGAGTTCTGGCAGAGTCTGCGCATTGTTCTGCTAACTCCTCAGAGGAGAGTGTTTTGCGAGCGGCATCACGGAAGTTGTTGACACCGGCGAAAAATTCGCGCATCATCACCACAGAGAGATATTGTCCGTTTCGAGTAAGGTTATATGTCTTGTTTTTGAAGGCTCCCAGGAGGTTCATGAAAACCATTTCCATTGGGAGACTTGAATAAATACTTCGCCTGAAACGAGTTTGAAATTTCCCGGGTGAAAACTTCATACCGAAGAGGTTCATCAGGAACCAGTACCGCATGCGCGGAAAGTGCTTGTATTCCTGTTTGGCGTTGACTGGGGATTTACCCTCGCCGATAATTTGGCGATATTCTTTGGTCGAAAAAGTATTTACGTAGAGTGTTCCATCGATGAAGCTGAAGGACCCCGAGCCGATGCCGACGTAATCTTCACTATCAACGATATATTCGTCGATCATGCCAGCGGTTTTGCGCACAAAGGTCCACGACGAGAGCTGCTGGAATTCAGGGGCGAGTGCGTCATTAATGATGTTGAAAAATTGCCATTCGTGATCGTGAGTGAGTTTTCCCACACTATTGACCATGGACTTCTCAACGGAACGCGAACTCATGAGCGGATAAAAGGTAGCCTGCTGTGCACAGGAGTTGATGATCATGTCCAAATCACGCTGCAGGCTCTCCGGTGTTTGGTTTGGGAAATTAAAGATCATATCCACGTTGAGCGATTCAAAATGTGGAGCGGCATAACAGATGCGCTCCAGGATTTGATCACCTGTGCCAAATTTTGCCAGGCGGTTCATCTGGCTTAATAAATTATCATCAAAACTCTGTACACCCACAGAAAGACGCTGTACGCGTTCTTGCAATTGTTCAACGTATTCCGGGATTAGGTGGTTGGGATTGGTTTCGCAGGAAATTTCCGTAATCGGGAATAAACTTCTTGCCAGATCGATTGTTTGGATTAACTCATCCAGCATGATGGTGGGAGTCCCTCCGCCAAAATAGAGCGTTGTGAATTCATACCCTAAATTTGCCACCTGTTGCATTTCTTTGCGCAGAGCAGTGAAGTACTGGCGAGTGCTGGCTTCTTTGAAAACGAAGCGGTTAAAGGAGCAGTAGGGGCACAGGCTTTCACAAAACGGAATATGGGCATAGAGGGTGTATTCTTTACTCTTGGTGGGCTTGGGCAGGGAGATACCGCTGGCGGGCTCAAGCGTGAGATACTGCCGTGTTTGGGTTTTTAAGTAAGCCGTCAGCAGCTTCTCAGCAAGGACTATGGGTTGCAGGGATGATTGTAAGGAGGGCATGATTTCTGTTGAGCCTTGGCGTCAGATTCAAACAAGACTGATTTTATCATATTTAGGGAATTCAAAAGAAAAAAAACCACCTGTTAAGGTGGCTTTTTCTTGGTGGGCGCGATAGGGCTCGAACCTACGGACCTCACGGATGTGAACCGTGCGCTCT
>ERZ1649853.203-NODE-203-length-25827-cov-6.543497_pt1 | contig 25827 bp, 30 predicted proteins | sample MGYA00575353_ERZ1649853 | MGnify/ENA primary metagenome ERZ1649853 (study PRJEB40853, sample SAMN11349654) | freshwater sediment metagenome | isolation source: river sediment | host: Sediment | place: India: Okhla Barrage, New Delhi | collected 2017-02-21 ...
GCACCAGACGAGAATATTGAATTGGTCACCGGGGCAGTGCTGCAATACATCCCCGCAGTGACTTTCTCTGTTGTTGTGGATGGCGCTGAACAAACGATCACCTCATCAGCTTCAAGCCTGGGCAAAGCGCTTTGGGAATCCGGGATAAGGATCCGCAGCGGGGATGTGGTTGATCCGCCCCTCACCTCAACGCTTGAGCCGGGCATGCAGGTGGTTATCACACGCGGCGTTCCATTGGAGATCAGTGTCGATGGAAAAATCCTGAAAGTGAACTCCACTGCGCTCACGGTTGGAGAAGCATTGCAGCTGGCGGGTGTGGCGCTGCAGGATATGGATTACAGCAAGCCGGGTGAATCGGAACCATTGCCGGCCGATGGCAAGATCAGCGTACTGAGGGTGACTGAGGAGAAACTCGTTGAGCAATCTACTATCCCCTTTACCATTGAATATGTTGGCGATGACAGCATGGAGCTTGATCAGACGAAGGTTCTGGTGGAAGGCGCTTATGGACTGCAGGCAAAGACCGTGCGCGTGCGCTATGAGAACGGAGTTGAAGTAAGCCGTACCAATGAGGGAATTAGCGTGTTGAAACAGCCGGTGAACCGGCAGGTTGCCTACGGCACGCAAATTGTTTACCGGACGCTGAACACCCCGGATGGGGTGATCAGCTATTACCGTGCCATCACTGTCACTGCCACCTCCTATTCCCCCTGCAACCTGGGAGTCTCGTGGTGTAATAATACGACTGCGTCGGGGACCACGGTGCATCGCGGCATTGTGGCTGTTCATCTGGACTGGTACCGCATTCTCAAGGGCACGCAGATGTATATCCCGGGCTATGGAATCGGCACTGTGGCGGATACGGGTGTGTATCCTTACAATCACAACTGGGTCGACCTGGGGTTTACCGATGAAGAGTTCAAACTCTACGGCAAGTTCTATCCCAGCATTACCATCTACCTGATGGCACCGGCACCGGCGAACGTGCCCGGGATCATGCCATGAAAACTCCCTCGCTGGATGTTCACGCGCTGTTGAAACGTTATAACCTGGATCCCTACAAGGGGCTGGGGCAGAACTTCCTGGTGGACCAGGGGGCGCTGGAGAAGATTGTTGCCTGCGGTGAGATTGAGAAAACAGACACGGTGCTGGAGATCGGCGCAGGGTTGGGAAGCCTGACACGCATGCTTGCGCAGGCTGCGGGTCGGGTTGTAGCGGTGGAGATCGACCGGAAGATGATTCCCCCATTGAAGGAAGTGATGGGGCGTTATGACAACTGCGAAATCGTGCAGGGGGACATCCTGGAACTTGACCCCGCAACTCTTATCGGCGAGAAGGATTACCTAGTGGTAGCCAATATCCCATACTACATCACCTCGGCCATCATCCGGCATTTGCTGGCGGCAGCACTCAAACCCTCCCGGCTGGTGCTGACGATGCAAAAGGAAGTGGCAACGCGCATCTGCGCTGAACCCGGTGACCTTTCGCTGCTGGCGTTGAGTGTGCAGGTCTTTGGTGAACCCCGTATCGCGGCAACAATCCCGGCAGGGGCGTTCTTCCCGCCGCCTAAAGTGGATTCTGCCACCCTGGTAGTTGAGCTCTACCCGGAACCATTTTTGAATGACCATCAACTGGAAGATTTCTTTTTACTGGCAAAAGCCGGTTTTTCACAGAAGCGCAAGATGCTGCGTAACACAATTTCCTCCGGGCTCAAGGTCCCGGCGGACAAAGCTGAAGGAATATTGCGGCAGGCGGGAATCGACCCCACCCGGAGGGCACAGACACTCGACCTGGTGGAATGGCGTACGCTGGTAGGGGAATACGAGAGTCTGAACCTCCAGAAAAATAGTGTTTAAGGAAACTTATTTTTCCGAATCAAGTTTCTGCTGAGCCAGGTTATATTCCTCATCGAACCGCTTTTCAAGAGGAGCACAGGCTCCGCGCATCCCATCAACAACTTTCTTCGACCAGTCAATGTACTCCTGCCTGCGATCAAGCGACCAATCAGCAGCTGCGGGGGGATTCTCGCGGATATCGCGGACGTTGCAGATCTTGTCTGCCAATTTTACATATTTTGCCTTGAGGCTGAGAGTGGGTGCATGCAGTACCTGCCGGCGCTTGCGTTCGTCCTTTGGCAGGGTCTTATCATCAGAGACCTCCTTGACAATTGCCAGGACCTGCGCACCAAAAGGCTGGCTGATCTCCTCATCGGTGGTCGAGGTATCTTCCAGAACATCATGCAGCAGAGCTGCTGTGAGGACATCGATATCCCTGATCTCACCGACCTCCCAGAGCATTTCTGCTGCCTGGATGGGATGAGTGATGTATGCGGATTTCAACTCATCCTTGCGCTTTCCAAAGCGGTGCTTTTCGGCGGCAAACATCAGCGCCTTGATAAAAATGGAAAATTCCTTGTTGTTCATGTTTCCTCCTGATGTCATTGATTGTAAACCACGTGAAACATGGAATACTAGCGAATTGAAAGGGTAAATTGTGCGAAACTGGAGATTTGGAACTGGATCAGCGATTTCTGGTCAGGTTGCGATAACGGGAGCGTAACTGCCAGGTCCGCACGGCAGCTTCCACCTGGATGCGGAAATTCATCTTGGATTGACCGTACTTGCGCTCGGCAAAATGGATCGGGATTTCTTTGATGTGGAAACCAAGCCGGCTGGCGACATAAGCCATCTCAACTTGGAAGATATACCCGTTGGAGCGGATTTTTTCAAGCGGGATGGCTTCGAGCACTTCACGTTTCCACAACCGGTAACCGGCAGTCATATCGCGCACGGACGTACGAAGGATTGCCCTGGAGTATTCATTGCCAAAGCGGGAAAGGCTTTTCCGCCAAGCTGGCCAGTCGTGATCCAGGCTTCCACCTGGAACATAGCGAGAACCGATGATGAGGTCTGCCTCTGAAAGCGCATCGACCATCTCAATCAGCTTTTCGGGTTCGTGGGAAAAATCCGCGTCCATCTGGGCAATCGCGTCGACATCTGTTTTGAGCATACGCTGGAACCCGGTGATATAGGCAGTGCCAAGTCCTAGTTTGCCGGAGCGATGCAACACCTCCACGCGGCCGGGGTACTCCGCAGCCAGGGTGTCAGCCACCTGTCCGGTGCCATCAGGGCTGTTGTCATCGATCACCAGCACCCGCAAGCCGGGCAGCGGCAGCGACATCAACCTTGCAGTAATCAACGGAAGGTTTTCTTTCTCGTTGAAGGTGGGGATGATCACTGCGATGTTCATAAGAGTCAGAGGTTGTTGGGACCGGATTCAGTGATGAGGAATTTGCAGCTTGCGCCACCGGCGGCCAGGCACTCGGTTTCAGTGACCTTGAAATTATCGCTGTAGGAGAAATCCTTGACCGCCTGGTCAATGAATCCTTCGAAAAATGCGCAGGTTGGCTCGGTAACTTTCATCTGGCTGCAGTTGGGGCATTGAAGGATGAGAAACTCGAAACCTTCCTGACCTTCGCGTTTGCACACGATCGAGCGCATATCGCTGATGGAGTTGAGGAAATTCGATAAACGGTTGAGGCGAATCAGCAGAACATCCGGCTCAATGGCAGGGGTGGAGGGTGCCTGCAGCAATGGGCTGGTGCCAAAATGCATTCCGCTCAACTTCATTGTCTTCCGGCCGGCACGAATGGAGAGGGAACGACCGCCACGAGCGCCCATCACATCTGTGAGCGAGGCAAACAATTTAGAAAAATGCTCGTTGGAGAATTCGCAATCCATGTTATTCGGGGGAGGTGCTGCCTCAAGATCGGGCAAGCCGGCATGATGGTAGATGGCTTTCATCGCACCCGCTCCGACCACTTCCTTGAGCGCCATCAGGGTGATGAGAACGAACCGGTTGGGGAGGAACATTCCTTCAGGCATTGGTTATCCGTTCGCGTCCTGCTTGAGGATGACCTCCAGGTCATCGGCAGTCCGGCGCATATCCAGGAAGATCATGCCCAGTTTTGCCTGCTGGTTAACCAAGGCGGTAAGCACTGCTTTTTCACCAACTGAAATGAGGACGACATAGCCATTATCGCCTTTGATGTGCACCTGCTCCAGGGATCCACGCCCCATTTCCTTGCTGATCTGCTCGCCAAGTGAGAGCATGGCAGCGGACATAGCGGATACGCGGTCTTCGCTCATTTCCGGTTGTAAATTGGAAGCGATGATCAAACCGTCAACACTTACTACAGCAGTTGCCAGGATATCCGGTGAGGAAACCTGCAATGCCTGCATTCGATCGATTAATGCCTGTCGTTTTGGATGAACCAAATTGATTACTCCCTGCTGTTATTGCTCGTACAAATTACTTTAACACAGCCATTTTTCGATGTCAAGCGAAATTGACAAAGATTAAGCGAATTGTTAGGAAACTGGAACGTCCGGATGCGGAGTATTCCGGGGATGCAGCGAAATCAGCTGAGCCCCGAGAATGGCAATCATAATGATGACGCACCCCAGGATTTGCAAGGGAGACATCCTTTCGGCAAGGAAAAGTGCACCGAAAAGGGCTGCAAAAACTGCCTCAAGACTCAATAAGAGCGCTGCATCAGCTGCCGGAGCGTGCTTCTGCCCAACCGCCTGCAAGGTGAACCCGATGACGATCGACCCCAGCCCAGCATACAGGATCGATGGCAGTACAGCTTGGATCGCTGGAAAAGCAGGCGGGGTGGTGAAAAATGAGGACACAAGGTGAAGCAAGCCACATAAAAGGAACTGTCCGGTTGAAAAGACGAAGACATCCAGCTTTTTGACCGCCAGACCAACGATGATGACATGAAATGCCCAGACAACTGAACCCACCAGAACGATCAGGTCTCCCGTTGAAGGGGTCAGGCTTTTTCCCCCGGTAGAAAGAAGGTATGTACCGCCAAGGGCAGCCAAGGCTGCCAACCAGATCACAGGACGGGTGCGTACCTTCCAGAAAACCGCCAGCAGCAGGGGAACCAGGACGACATACACACCAGTGATGAATCCAGCCGAACCTGCAGAGGTGGTTTCGATCCCGGCCTGCTGCAGAGCACTCCCGCCAAACAACAGGAAACCAGCAGGGAGTATCCAGAGGAATGACTTATCGAGCCTGCCAACTCGCCGGATGACAAACGGGAGCATGACCAAACCAGCCAGCAGGAATCGGACAGCGTTGAAACTGAAGAATCCCAATGTCGAGGATGCCTGGCGTTGGGCGACAAACCCTCCACCCCACACGATGGCAGCCAAGAGGAGCAGAATATCTGAAGTGATCCGTTGTGAGCGCGGGTTGGAAGATGTCATTAAGCCTGCTGAGACTAGCGGTTATGTTTGAAGTGCTTGCTGCCCTGTGACATGCGCCACTGGTTTAGGAGGGCGGTCAGGTCCAAGGTGAATTTTGCTTTTTGCCACTCACTGGCAAATTTTTCAACAGGAAGCTCCGCCAGTGCATTATGGATTGTTTCCACCAGTTCTGTGGTGATACCCTCATCCTGCAATGCCGTACTCCAACCAGCCTTATCATCCGGGTTGAACGGAGCAGCTTCCACTAACTTTATCAGGCGCTGACTTTCGGGTGTTTTGTGGGTTGACATGGCATTCTCCGTTTCTGGATTGGTTTTCCGATACTTTTATTGTAACGGAGTTTTAGCGATTCCACTCCGCGAGCTGCAACCTGAATTGAAATCCTGCGTAATTATAGTAACTAAAAACAGGAGCAAACAATGACAGAGACACGGAAACTGTATCGTTCGAAGGTGGATAGAAAGATCGCCGGAATCTGCGGCGGAATGGGAGAGTATGTCAATATTGATCCGACAGTGATGCGTATCCTTTTTATTGCAGGGTTCTTCCTCACCGGCACACTAATGTTCTGGATCTACCTGGCGATGTGGATCGTCATCCCGGATGCTGTAGTTGAATAACATTGGAGGAAAAATGGAAGGACAAACTAAAAAATTGTATCGATCCCGCTCCGACCGGCGCATTGGCGGCGTTTGCGGCGGATTGGCTGCTTACTTCAATATCGACCCGACACTGGTGCGGCTACTCTTTATTCTCGGGTTGTTGTTCGTTGGCGGAACCCTGGTGGCTTACCTGATCCTGATGATCGTAATCCCTGAAGAACCCGCAGTGTAAAAATAAATAAGCCGGAGAAAAACCTCCGGCTTATTATTTATTCGTAACGTAGTGCTTCGACAGGTTCGAGGCCGGCTGCCCGGTTGGCGGGGTACAAACCAAAGAATAAGCCAACGGCTGTTGAGAAGATGGTTGCCAGCAAAATAGCATCAATACCTACCTTGGGGGAGAAGGGTGTGCCGCTGGCAGCGGCGATACGCCCGACCACGAAGGCGATCAGCCACCCCAAACCGATACCGATAACACCGCCAAAAAGGCTGAGCATGGAGGATTCAGTGAGGAACTGGATGAGGATATCCTTTTTTCGCGCTCCGAGGGCTTTGCGCAAGCCGATCTCACGGGTACGTTCGGTGACGGACACAAGCATGATGTTCATGATGCCGATACCACCAACGAGGAGGGAAATACCGGCGATACCACCGAGAAAAATGGTGAGGACTCCGGTGATCGTTTTGGCGGTGCTGACAAAATCCTGCTGCGAGAAGATGGTGAAATCATCCTCGCCAATCTTGGTGCGGTGACGACTGCGCAGGATCTGGGCGACCTCATCACTCGCTTGCTGCATCGAGTCTGCATCAATAACGCTGACCAGGATCATATCCACACGGTTGTTGCTGCGGCGGGTGATGCGGGATTGTGCTGTGGAAAAGGGGACCATGACCACGTTGTCTTGAGAGCCAAACGCGCCGCCGCCTTTGGATTCCAGGATGCCGGTTACCCTGAAGGGTTGACCTTCAATACGGACCACTTCACCTACGATCCCGTCGCGGCGGTCAAAAAGCTTGTCCGCCACATCCGGTCCGATCAAGACCACCGAAGCCCGGCCCAGGTATTGCTCCTCAGTGATGAACTCGCCTTCGGTGACAGAATAATTGCGAACGTCTGCATAAGCCGGTGTGACGCCAATAAGTGAAGACGAGGCAGTTTCACCGCCATAGGTGATCTTGATATCGTCATTGACCACCGGCGCAACCTTATCGATCGATGGAGCCTGGAACTGGTCCAGCAATGCTTCAGCGTCCTCAAGGGTTAGTGGTTCTACGCGGGCAACTTCGGTGGTTTGGTTGCCACGGAAAACGAACAAAAGGTTGCTGCCGATACCGCTGATGGAACCGGTGATGGTATCCTGCGCGCCAGTGCCGACAGCCAGCATGGCAATGACCGCTCCAACGCCGATGACGATGCCCAGAATGGTTAATATCGAGCGCAGTTTATTGGACGCCAAACTTTCAAGGGCTTCACGGATTGCCTGACCGAGGTTCATTTATCACTCTCCTCGATGAGTCCGTCCCGCAAGCGGATCACCCGGTGCGTTTGCGAAGCGATGTTTGGATCATGCGTGACAATGATCAAGGTCGTCCCGCGGGTTTTGTTCAATCCCAGCAATAATTCCATGATCTCTTTGCCGGATTTTGAATCAAGGTTTCCGGTAGGCTCATCCGCCATAAGAATGGCCGGGTCGTTGACAAGGGCGCGTGCCACTGCCACCCGCTGCTGCTGCCCGCCTGAAAGTTCGGTGGGTCTGTGGTGGATGCGGTCACTCAAGCCGACGGAGGATAAAGCACTTTCCGCCTTTTCAATCCGTACTTTTTTCTCGATCCCCGCATAACGCATAGGGAGTTCGACATTTGCCAGGGCCGTGGCGCGCGGTAAAAGATTAAAACTTTGAAAAACGAAACCTACCTTGCGGTTGCGGATGGATGCCAGCTGGTCATCATCAAGGGAGTGAACTTCTTCTCCATCTAAAGTGTAACTGCCGCTGGTAGGGTGATCCAGGCATCCGAGCAGGTTCATCAGGGTGGATTTACCCGATCCTGAAGGACCCATGATAGCGACAACATCGCCCCGTTCGATGAAAAAACTCACTCCGTCGAGGGCGTGGACTTCAACCTCGCCCATCTTGTAGATCTTTTTCAGATCAGCGGTTTCAATAACCTTATCGATCATAGGGATCCTAGAAACCCATTCCAGGTGATGAAAACCGGCTGAAGTCGATGGAGGGATTGAGAATGATGGTATCCCCTTCTTTAACATCCCCGGAAACGAGCTCACTGAGAGTATCTGATGATGCCCCAATTTCAATCTCAACTTCGGTAGGAACCCCATTCTTCATCAGGTAGATCACGCGTTTGCCATCCACCATGCGGACAGCGCGATTGGGGATAAGAAGGATATCTGTGAGGTTGCTGATGATAATATTTACTGCTGCAGTCATCCCCGGTCGAACCTGTTCATCGGGGTCCAATAATTCTATAGTGACTTCAAAGTTAACCACACCCGCTGTGGTGGTGCCCACCCGGGCAACCTCGACCACTTTTCCGGAATATTCCTTGTCGGCGATGGCATCAAAAGTCAGATCAACTTCCTGCCCGCGTTTGATGTTGTTGATATCCACTTCAGGGACCATCACATCCACCAGCATGCGGGAAAGATCATCGATACGGAATGCAGTAGAGCCAGGGTTCACCTGATCTCCAACCTGTACATTGGTGTCAGTCACCGTACCGGCAAAGGGGGCGGTGATGTGAGCCATGTCTATGGTAGCTTGAATGGCGGCTACCCGTGCCTTTGCTGCCAAAATATCAGCTTCATCGCTGCCGTTTTTGAGGCGTTCCCATTCGCGTTGGGCGTCATCAAGCCTGGCTTTGGCAACTGCCACTTCGCCATCGGATATGAGGATTTCCTGCTGGTCAGGGGTTTCTGTATAAAACCTTAAAGTTTTTTCTGCGTTCTCAAGAGCAATTTTTGCGTTTGCCAGGTTGCTGAGTGCACTTGCTTTTAAAGGATCATCGTCCCCATTTTCGGCAAAACGGTCATAGTAATCCTGCGCTTTTTCGACCTTATCTTTTGCCAGGGTTACTGCAGCCTGGGCAGCGTTGATCTTGTCTGCACTGGTAACGTTAGGCGTATTGGCATATTTGCGGCTCCAGAGTGTGCGGTTATAGGCATCCTGGGCATTGGCAAGGTTTAGCTGGGCTTGCGCGCGGGCTGCATCTGAATTGAGCAGGTTTTCGAGGTTGCGTTGCGCCGAGACCAAATCAGCTTTAGCAAGGATCACATTCTGCGAAAGCGATGATTCCGCAAGATCGGCCAAGATCTGGCCAGCCTCAACAAGGTCACCAGTGGACTGGGAAACCCCCTGAACGCGGCCGCTGGTCTGCCAGGTGAGGATAGCGCTCTGGTTGGCGTGCACTGTTCCTGTAGCGCCAACAATTGCAAGAAGGTTACCTCTTTCAATGACCTGGGTTTGGAGATTTGCAGTCGCCTCACGGTTTTTGTTGACCCGGGCAATGATGATCCAACCAACAATCGCCAGGACAACAACGGCCCCTATTATCCAGTACAGTTTTTTTGATTTCTTTTTCATTAATACACATCCCGGTCCCAGAATTCTACAGCAGTATTATCATAAACCAATCTATTATAATTTCCATATGAAATTTATTAGAATGCTCTGGATGATACTCTTTTTTGCAGCATTTGCCGTTCCATTGACGAAGTCCAACGTATCTTTGATCAGCGCCAAGGACAAGGCGCAGCAATATACCCGGGCGCTCGAATTTGATTACATCACCTGGACGCTGGATGCAACCGGGATCAAGGCGGGTATGACCGGGATCGCCCCCAGTCAGCGATTGACAGCAGCACAGCAGCATCAACTCGTGATCCGGTACTTTGAACTGGTCAGTGAATTGGATTTTGTAAAATACTCTGTGCAGTTGATATATTCCAACCCCGAAGTGGAGAACCCGGAGATTGAGGCGCGAGAAGAACTGGCAAAACAGGAAGAGCTGCAGGACGCAATCCGAAGATTGGATCCGTTGGTGGAGGATATTCTGCAGCGGCAGGTAGCGAACACCCTGAACACAATGGGGATCATCCGGCTCGGTGAAGCCATCCCGCCGGTCCTTTATCATACCTCGGCGACACCAAAATCCTTGATTACGTCACCCCGCGATCGCATTGAGCAGGACGTTAACCTTTCACTGATGGCTGATTTGACACTGGAACAAACCAACACACTGGAGGAGCAGGTTGAGCAAAGCACTGGGGAGAGTGCGCTGGTGGTAGGCACGGGAGGAATCGGTGTATATCCGACGATGATCATGCGCACCGCTGATCTTATGTGGGTGATCAATACCATCGCGCACGAATGGACGCATAATTATCTTACGCTGCGGTTGCTTGGTTTAAACTATGACACCTCTCCTGAATTGCGTACAATGAATGAAACAGCTGCTGCGATTGCCGGTAACGAGATCGGGGAGGAGGTTATCAAGACCTATTACCCTGAACTTGTTTCAAACGGTAATAATGCGGTAAAACTGGCAGCTCCTGCGGAGGAGGATGGCTTTAATTTCCAGGCGGAGATGCACATTACCCGCGTGACCGTGGATAAACTATTGGCTTTGGGGAAAGTGAATGAGGCTGAAGCTTACATGGAAGAACGGCGGCAGGTATTCGTGGCACACGGGTACCTCATCCGGAAAATCAACCAGGCATATTTTGCGTTTTACGGAGCCTATGCCGACAGCCCGGTAGGTGCTGCAGGAGAAGACCCGGTGGGAGGGGCGGTACGAACCTTATGGGCAAACAGCGAATCATTGGCGGTTTTTTTGCGGACCATGGGGAAAATGAACAGTTACAACGATCTTCAACTGGCAATACAGGACTTTTACTAATACCCTTTTACTCCGGTGAGGCAATATCCGGGAGGTCGCGTTCGATCTCCTCAGGCGATTGACCTTTTTCAAGCCGGTTTACAACCTCATCAAACTCCCCTGGAAGGTCATCCGCACCGGCCTGCTCACGCATATCTCGCATCATCCGGCCAAGCGCGCGGGGATCCTGATCGAGCGCATCAGGGTTGGCAGGATCTGCCATGGTAGCCAGACGGGTGATATCTTTGCTGGCGACCAGAATAGATCGGATGATGCGCAGCGCATTGTGAGAACCGCAGGCAGGACATTCGGGGATGTAAGCATCATATTCTGAATAGGCAAGCCGGCGATCGAATTTTTTCCGGCAATCCTGGCAGCGGTACTCATAAACAGGCATGACAACCTCAGGCAAAAAAGTGTAAATCAATTATAATCTTCTCAACAACATCCTTTCTTGCGCCGAGTATCCAATGGCATCTGACGACCTTTCATTCGACCTGTATCACCCCAAACCCCTGTTGATCGTTCTCTCGGGAACCTCCGGTGTTGGCAAAGATGCCGTGTTGAAGGGTCTGCGGCGGCGAAACCTTCCCCTGCATTTTGTTATAACCGCCACCAGCCGCCCGCCACGCCCGGATGAGGTGGATGGAAAGGATTACTTCTTCTTCCCCAAAGATGAGTTTGAGCGGAGGATTGCTAACGGTGAATTCATTGAATATGCTCTGGTGTATGACCAGTATAAAGGCGCACCACGCTGGCAGGTTGATGAAGCCCTGATGAGCGGGCGCGATGTGGTAATTAAGGTGGATGTGCAGGGCGCTGCAACTTATCGGAAACTATACCCTGAAGCGGTCCTGATCTTTCTATTGCCGAGAACCAAAGATGAATGGTGTGGAAGATTAAAGGCACGTAACACTGAGACCCCTGAGGACTTTAAACTGCGGATCGAGACCGCGAAACAGGAACTGTCGCAAATCGATCTGTTCGATTACATTGTGATCAATGCCGATGACCGGCTGGAAAATGCCGTAGATGATATTATTGATATTGTTAATGTAGAACATCACCGGGTGAAACACAGGAAACTTTTATAAATGGCAGATGACTATCCTAAAAATAACAGCCCGGAACCCAGCAGCGCTGCCCGGGTACCAGTGACATTGCGGACCGCGGCAGAAAAACCCAAAGTTACCTACGTTATCCTGGGGGTCACCCTGCTGATGTTCGCCTTGCAATACCTATCACAATCTCTGAGCCCGAACAACTATGACTGGCCCTACATCCTTGGAGCAAAGGTCAACGATCTTATTCTAACGGGGCAGGTGTGGCGCCTGATCACCCCGGTGCTGTTGCATGCCAGCCTGCTGCATATCGGGTTCAATATGTATGCACTTTTTGTGATCGGTCCCCAGTTGGAGCGTTTCTACGGGCACGGGCGATTTCTGATCCTGTACCTGGTGGCAGGGTTCACCGGGAATGTTCTTTCTTTTGTGCTTTCTCCCAAGGTCTCTTTAGGGGCTTCAACCGCGGTATTTGGTTTGATCGCCGCAGAAGCGGTGTTTATCTATCGAAACCGGAAATTATTCGGCGACCGGGCAAAGGGAATGCTGATCAACCTGGGGGTTGTGATCCTGGTAAACCTTCTCTTAGGTTTGCAGCCCGGAATCGACAACTGGGGGCACCTCGGCGGACTGGCAGGCGGTCTACTGTTTGCCTGGAATGCCGGTCCGTTGTTTATGATGAGTATTTCGACGGATTCAATCAATTATCAACTGCTTGATTCCCACGGAAGAAAAGAAGTTCTTTGGGGGGCTATGCTCTCCGCTGGTCTGTTTCTGGCAGCAGCGATCGGAAGATTCCTGGCTGGATAAAAATTGAATAAGCACAAAGGACTCTTTGTGCTATTATATTTAATAAACTTAAATCAGGAGGATGTATGACCACACCAGCAGGATCTGCACCAGAAACTCCGAAAGTGGAAGTTGTTTCAAGCAATGAAGTAACCAGTGATGATCGCCTATGGGTAGTGCTTTGTTTCCTGCTCGCACCGATCCTGCCGCTGATTACACTATTCCTCGATAACCGGAAAGACCGTCCTTTCATTAAGTATCACACCATACCCACACTGATCCTGGGAATCGTTGAAGGTATTTTTGTGGCATTACTGTCCTGGATCCCGGTAGTCAATTGTATTGCACCTTTCGTTTGGATAATCAATATTGTTTACGCCATCAAAGCCAATAAGGGTGTGAACGTGGACATCCCAGTGATCACAGGCTTTTCAAAAGGCCAGGGCTGGTCATAGTGTGAGGTTATTAATTAAAAGCCCTTCCGAGATGGAAGGGCTTTTTTTTGTGTTTGCCTGTTCTTTGAACAAACTATTTATGCGGGTATGTTTATTTTCAGGTTGATTTCAAGCTATCGGTATTATCATGGCTCGCTGATCTCCAGCCAATTGAAGTAGACATTGACCGGGTAATTTTCATAGGATGACACCCCCACGCCTACCAAGCCTTCGCGCAGGTCCTTGTGCTGTACGGTGCGGGTCTTGACTCCATTGATCAGCAGGGTGAGATCCTGCCCCTGGCAAATGGCTGTATAGACGTTGGTGTCGCGGCCCATTTTGATCGCAGTGGAGCCGCCATCATAAAGCTGGATGTAACCCTTGGCTACCACTGCGTCATAGTAGGAAATGTACCAGGTACCATCGTTGGCAATATTGAACTCGTACCAGCCAAGGTTTTCGTCATACCGGCATATCATGGTAACTGAATTCTGGTTCACTCCCCAGTTCTCAGCTTCAACATCGATACGCACATCGGTATAGGTATAGGCATCATACGTGATATAAGGCCAGAGATACTTGTCGTTAAGTTCAAATTTCAGCTGACCGTCTTCGTAAAACAGTTCCATCTTGTTATCTTCATCCCCGCTGCCCATTTCAAACCAGCTGTAATTATCCATACCGGAATCGAACTCTTCCAGGAAGAATGGCTGGGCTTCAACAGAGGTCGATGGGGGTTCGGTGACGACTTCGGTCGGAGCTTCGGTTGGAATATCGGTGGGGGAAACCCTCTCATTGGTGGCGGTAACCACAATCACCTGAGGTTCCTGGGTCTCATCATCGTTATTTCCGATGGAAAAACCGCAGGCGGTACTGACAATCAGAACAAATGCCAATAATGCGATAAAGGGAAGAGCAAGGTGCGTTTTCATGATACTCCTTTGATATGAATAAAAGTTTATGCAATTATGATTTGAAATTCCAGTGAATACGCCAGTGTAAGTTTAGAAGCCACCTGCACCATAAAGTGCGGGGTCGGTTGGGGTTTTTCCAGTGGGATCCCAAACATAGACGTAATCGCCTTCGCGAGCCCAATCATACAGCCAGTGCGCATCTGCCACTGACAGGTTCACGCAGCCATGCGATCCGCGGTAGCCAAGGTAGTTATTCCAATAAGCTCCGTGTAAAGCGCGTAAATTATCGTAATAAAGAATGTAGGGGACATCCTCGAGATAGTAATAATCGGACCGGTCGGCTTCAAATGCGCCGCTCATGCGGTCGTTGACAAGCATCTTGTACACCTGGAAAACGCCAGGTTGGGTGTAGAAAGGCGGTGATCCGCTTGAGATCAGGGTAGCAAAAACCAGTTTTCCGGAGTCATACACGGTTAATACCTGTTCCTGCAGGTTGATCTCGATCCACCGGTCGCCGGATACACCTGCCGGCGGGGTATAACCGGGAAGAACGCGGGCAATATACCGTTTCTGCAGCCACTCGTTCACACCAACCATTACCCATTCCTCATCACCGATGGTCTGAGACGCATAGATCGGCAGCACGTTGTAGCGATAATAGGTTTTATTGACAGGTGGTGCGTTGATCGCCGGGCTTGAGCGGGGAGAGACAGTTTCCAATACCCAGCCAAAGGCGTTGTCGGGATTGTACCTCAATTCGAATCCCCGGAAAGTGGGAACAGAGACCTTTTTGATGTATTCTCCGCTGATCCACTCATAAGTAGCGATTTGATAGTAAGTACCCTGGTCGGTTTTCACTTTTTGATACAGAGAGACATACTTGATATTGCTGGCAGGCAGGCTGTTGCCGGGATTGTTTGCCTGAGCGTTTTCCGGGCTTGAATAAAGCGGAACATTCTCGTTGGAAACAATAGCATATGCAAAAGGAATGACGCCCAGGTCGGCAGGGGTAGGTACAATTGGGAGCGGCTCAGCCGGAAAAGTGATTCCCATCGCTTCCAGTTCAGCCAGGCGCCCGACCGGACCGAGATTGGCGCAATCTGAATTGTTGAATTGCTCAAGCTGACCCGGCAGGCACAGCGCTTGATTGGCGCCGGGAGCAGAGTCGGATGACACATACCGGGCGACCACCGGATTTACCGGAATGGTCAGTGATACCAGGAATGTGATTGCCAGGATCCTGACAGCTTGTTCAAGGGACCTAGTTCGAGAGGGATTGCTAATTCGGACAAACATTGCCTTATTTTACCAGATATCATGACTTGTTTTGTGGATCACCCCGATTTTTAACCGGGAGACCGGCAGCAAGTCGTAATTCCGCATACATTTTTTCACCCAGCAAATAACGTAATTCTTGAGCAAAGGTATCGAGGAGGGGAATGGAAGTCTCTGAAGACCTGAGGCAGCTTCCCGGCTCACTGGCAAGTTCCTCCGACTGATCAAGAGTGATCCTGCCATGTTCATCCTGGTCCAGCGGGTGCAGGATGCAGTAAAAAGGCTTGAAACGCCAGGGATGAAAGTTGTTGTGTATTGCAGCAACCTGCAGGGCGCATTTGGCATCCCCCCTCCAGAATATGCAGGCTGTGCCGCCGTAATGCTCCGGATGATTTTCTACTGCAGTGTGGTTTACCTTTCCGGTAGGGCTGAGATGATCCTTATCCTCTACTGGCACAAACCACTCTCCGGGATTTCGGCTTTCCAGTGGCATGTGCGGGATGATCAGGCTGGTGTGATGCAGAATATCATCAACTTCACGGAGATCCACCCAAACACCAAATACACAACACGCACCCTGGCATTCCTCAAGTTTGCACCGGCGCAGAGGTTCAGAACGTAGCATGCGCGGATCAACCCGGTCTTCATAAGTATTCGTGGTCATGCAGGCATTGTAACATCCGAATCGCATTCCCGCTCTTGCCGTTCATTTTTACTTAATGAATTAGTGTAAAATGGAGAAGGGGAGTTCTAACCCTAAAAAAAATTAAAGGAGTTCGGTAATGGCCAAGTGGAAAGTATTGATCACAGATGGTTTGGATGAGAACGGCAAGGAGATTCTCAGAAAAACAGTGGATGTTACAGACCAGCCTGGTATCAGCGCGGATGACCTTTTGAATGTCGTTGGGGACTATGATGCCCTCATTGTTCGCGGGCGCACAAAAGTGACCGCGGCAGTTTTTGATGCTGGAAAAAAGTTGAAGGCTGTCGGGCGAGCCGGCGTTGGCGTTGATAATATCGATCTGGCGGCAGCAAAGAGCAAGGGAGTGACCGTGGTTAACTCGCCGCTGGCGACCACCACTGCGGTTGCAGAACTTACCCTGAGCATGATGCTCAGCGTGGTACGTGAAATTCCCCGGGCTGACGCAAGTTTGAAAGCTGGAAAATGGCTTAAGAAGGAATTTGAGGGTGCTGAACTCACCGGGAAAACCCTGGGAGTGCTCGGTTTTGGGCGCATCGGCGCAGCAGTTGCAAAACGGGCAGCAGCATTCGATATGAAGGTCCTCGGATATGATCCCCTGGTACCTGCGGACGAGATCAAGAAACGCGGTGGTGAACCCGTGAGTTTCGACGAGGTCCTGAAGAAATCCGACATGATCACGATGCACCTTCCCTTAACCGCTGAATCCAAGGGAATGCTCAATGCGGCAGCATTTGCCAAGATGAAACAGGGTGTATATATCATCTGCGCTGCCCGCGGTGGTGTGATCGATGAAACCGCATTGCTTGAGGCATTGAATAGCGGTAAGGTTGCTGGAGCAGCTTTGGACGTATTCACCTCCGAACCGCCCGCACCGGAACTTGCCAGCCTGGTGGGCCATACCAAACTGGTGGCAACCCCGCATATTGGTGCACAAACGGTAGAGGCGCAGGCAAGAGCTGCGAACGATATATCGGAAGAGATTCTGGCGGCGTTGGATGGAAAACCGCTGCGCTGGAGAGTTGCATAACGCAGGAAGTGAGGAGTGATTCGATGGAAAAAGTTATGAATGAGTTCAAACGGTTGTTAGCAGAGATTACCGACCTGGGGCGAGCAAGCGCTGTTCTAGGATGGGATCAGCAGGTAAATATGCCACGAGGTGGAGCTGAGGACCGCGGTAACATTCTGGAAACACTGGCGACAATCCAGCATAACCGGTTTGTATCTACGGAAATGGGAGACCTGCTTACGAAACTTGTCCCCTATGCAGAAACACTGGATCCAGAATCCGATGATGCCTGCCTTATCAAGCGCATCGCCCATAATTATGAAAAGGAAACGAAAGTCACAATGAAGTGGGTGGGCGAGTTTGCCCGCATTACCACCATTGCCCAGGGAACCTGGGAAGAAGCAAAATCCAAGAACGAATTCAAACTTTTCCAACCTCACCTTGAAAGGATCGTTGAACTGCGCAAGGAATATGCTGAATTTTTTAAACCTTACGACCACGTCTACGATCCCTTGCTTGATGATTTTGAGCCTGGTCTAAAAACTGCGGACGTGAAAGAAATTTTTGGAAAACTGCGCCCGCAGCAGGTTGAATTGCTTAAAAAGATCGCCGCAAAACCTGTCATCGATGATTCCTTCCTTCATATTCCATATGAAGAACAGGGGCAGTGGGATTTTGGGGTAGATGTGATCACTCACTTTGGTTATGACTGGAACCGCGGGCGGCAGGACAAATCGGTTCACCCCTTTACCACTGGCTTCGGGATTGATGATGTTCGCATCACCACCCGCTTCGATCCAGAGCGTGCAGCATCGGCACTCTTCAGCACCATGCACGAAGGTGGTCACGCCATGTATGAACAGGGTGTGAAAGCCAGTTTGCGGCGCACTCCACTGGCGAATGGGGCGTCAATGGCAGTCCATGAATCCCAATCCCGCATGTGGGAAAATCTCGTCGGTCGGTCGCTGGCATTCTGGAAATACTTCTATCCCCGCCTGGTAAAGACATTCCCGCAGCAACTGAAAAATGTTAGCATGGAATCCTTTTATAAGGGGATCAACAAGGTTGAACCCTCATTGATCCGGGTTGAGGCAGATGAAGCCACTTACAACTTGCATGTAATGCTGCGGTTGGAGCTGGAGATCGCCTTGCTTGAAGGTGCAGTGGCGGTTAAGGATCTCCCGCAAGCATGGAACACAAAGATGAAGGAATACCTGGGGGTTGTGCCTTCCACTGATACCCTTGGCGTTTTGCAGGATGTGCACTGGTCAGGCGGAATGCTGGGTTACTTCCCGACTTATGCGCTGGGCAACCTGGTTTCTGCACAACTCTGGGAAGTGATCAATAGGGATATCCCTGATCTCGAAAACCAGATCGAGAACGGAAAATTTGAAGCGTTACTTGGTTGGCTGCGCAAGAACATTCATCAACATGGCGCAAAGTTCGAACCCCAGGTGCTGGTCAAGAAGGTTACAGGCAGCACGATCACTCCTGAACCATACATGCGTTACCTCACCAAGAAATACACCGAGATCTATCATCTCTAGAACTCAAAGGGGTTTGCCAGACAGCAAACCCCTTTTTGTTGTAAAATCTCTCCATGCGGATATTTATTAGAAACTCCATCCGATTGGCTGCACTAATGATGGCAGTGTTGGGGTTTTCTGCCTGTGACAGAGAAAACCGGGCAGGCACACCTTTGGCATCAGCCACCCCTGTGATTTTTTCTCCGACAGAAACGATCTCACAGCCGACAGAGACTTTACTTCCGGCTGCAGAAGACATTCCGGTTCCCTCAGTAACTCCAACACTAGGAGTATTAACTCCAATCGTGGTAGTTCAGCCAACACTCGGTTTCACAGTAACCCCGGAGGGTACGCCGGAGGAAGGTAAGTACCCTGCCGCGCTCCTCAGGGTGGAAAAACCCGGTGAGATGTCGCGGTTGACTTCGCCGTTTGTGGTCATCGGAAGCGTGCTGCCTGGATATAAGGGGATAGTGAGCCTTCAGTTGTTTGGCGAAAATGGCAGGGTTATTTCTGATCAACTTCTTGAACTTCAGGAGATCGATTCGGGTTGGGTTTCACTGGCTTCCACGATCCAATTCGAAAGCCTCTCGGCGGGTGAAGAGGGACTACTGGTGCTTACAACGCGCGATTATTACGGACGCAGGATGGCGCAGACGGGGGTACCGGTGCTCCTTCTGCAAATAGGGGAGAGCGAGTACGAAGTGCCGCAATTCACCAAGCAGCCGGTCATCCTGGAATTGCCAGTGGCAGGCGGTTTTGCCAGAAAGGGCAATTTGCACATTGAGGGGCTCATCCACCTCTACAACAGCAATCCGGTTGTAGTGGAACTGATCACACAAACCGGAGGAATTTCCGCCAGCAAAGCGATTGTGGTTAATAGCAGCAGCGATGCGGAATATGTTCCAATAAAAGTTGATGTTCCATATACAGTGTCCAAGCGCACACCGGTGAGGTTGACCATCCGGCAGCCCAGTGAAATTTCATCCTCGATCGACGTTTTCCTTTACAGCCAACTAATCTTTCTGGATCCCTAAACCAGGGAGGTTTGAATTATCAAAAAAGGGGGACAGATGAGTCACCCTTTTTTGATATCGTGCTAATCAATTGGTGGCAACGACAGCATTTGAAATCTGTGAAGGACCCTCTTCGAGGGCGCGGATGGCTGGGATGAAGAAGGCAATCATCCCGATAACCATCACCAGAGCGCCACCCAGCCAGTACCAAACTCGCAACCCGAGGAATTCAGCAACGGGTGCAGCAATGATCATGGAGAGAGGCATCATGGCAGTACACAGACTGGATGTAACTCCCATTACCCGCCCCTGCATTTCAGCGGGAACGCGCGATTGCATGATGGCTTGGAGCGGACCATTGGCAATGGGGTTCATAAACCCCAGCAATCCCATGGCAACCACAGCCAACCAGAATGCATTAGCCGGGACGATCCCGAAAAGGAACACTCCAAAACCCAACCCAATCACTCCAGTAAGGCTCGTGACGATCTTGCTCTTAAAACCGCCCCAAACACCTAGTAACAACCCGCCAATGACGATTCCCACCCCTACAATCGAATCGAGCAGGCTTAGCTCCCAGACACCTTTTTGGAAATACTGGGTAACCATGAGGGGACTCAAAGTTCCAGCGGGTCCCAACAGGAAATTCAATACAGCCGCGATGAGAAGGAGATAAAGCAGACCTTTCCAGGTTTTGAGATAGTGGAACCCTCCAGCCATGTCTCTTAAGAGAATCCGCGGGGTGAGCATCTCGCTAGTGTCTGAACGCACAGGTTGGGGAATCCGGATAAAAAGGAGCGGGGTAATTGCAATGACCGCAGTAAGGACATCAATACCGATAACCAGATGGAATTTGAGCAAAGTCATCAGGAGTGCACCTAGAGGAGGCGCAATGATGTTAAGGCTTCCGCGGAGAGCCTGGTTGATCCCTGCAATGCGGGAAAAATGCTGTTCAGGCACCATGAGGGAGGTGGATGCCTGCATGGCAGGCCAGTGAAAGATGCCACCCACTGACCGGAGCGCCATAACAACGAAGATGTGCCAAACCTGGACGAGATCAAAAGCAAAGAGGATGGCAAGGGTTAAAGTAAGAAGTGCGATGATCGCATCGGAAAAGATCATCACCTTTCGGCGGTTCCAACGGTCAACAAGTGCGCCGGCAAATGGAGCCAGGAATACCTCCGGAAGCACTGCCACAAGGGTTGCTGTAGTCAGTAATACGGCCGATCCGGTTTTTTGGGTGATCCACCACACCAATGCAAATTGAACCAATCCGGAGCCCAGGAGAGAAAATATCTGTGCACTCCAGATCGGGATGAATTTTCTCATCCAGTTCGTTCCGTTTGTTTGCTCCAAAGTACTCATCGTTCCTCCAAAAAATGCAAAGTGACAACTCCACCGGCCGGGCATCGCTGGTGCTAATAGGGATCTGTTAACCTGGAAATTACTCGATATAAACTTCTACGTGTTCACCATCTTCATCATCGAAGATATCCATGATCTGACCCGTCTCACCGGCTGCCAGGGCTTCGGCAAGGCGGACTGTATCCAGTCCTTCCACTTCCGGAGAGAATCGCATTCCCATTCTTATACCCGCGTTGACCATTCCAAGGGGCAACCTGACGTTCACCCGGGTTTTACCGGTATCGGTATCAGTGACCCTGACCCTGAAAAATCGTCCGCTGCCTTTTCCGGGGAAGGTAGTGCTGAAGCTGTCGGTGGACTGAGGCTTGTGACTGCTGGAATCTAGGGCTTTCAGCAATTCCGCAGCCATTTCAGGGGTAATCTTGCCCTCCTGGACCATTTTGAGAACTTTTAAGCGTTCTTCACTGCTGGCCATCACTTCACCTCCGCAGCCCGGTTCTCGGACACTTTTTCGCCACGTAAACGAGCCTGGGCTTCATCCCAGGTGATTGTGCCATTATCAAGCTGTTCAAGTATTTCCCGGCGCTCTTCAGCTGACAGTTGAATCGGTCCCTCCTCTTTGCCCGGTTCGAAGCCTAATGCACGAACGATTTCGGTTAACCGGCTACGCAGGGTAGGGTAGGAGAGTTTCATTTCATCTTCCATCCGGTTTAGTCTTCCCTCGCATTTTATGAACGTTAAAAGGAACTGCATCTGTTCGGGGGTAAGTTTTCCAAATGGCGTGTGCTCGGCTGCAAAATGGCCTTCGATGGTGGTGTTGCAATTGACGCAATATAAACGAGTAACCACCAGGTCTTCATCACATACAGGGCACTTATTAATGGTTTTATTGATCATAACAACCTCAAATGCGTAATAGGTAATAAAACTCGCAGGCGATGTTTAACTAAAAATATCATAGCATATCTATTAAAAAAGTCAATATGGGAATTGATATAATTAAGAAAAGTCTTAACAATCTTGAATAATATTTAACTAAACCGAGAATTATTCTGTTTCAGCTCGTTCTCCCAGCAAAAACCAGTTGCCTTTACGGTTATCAGCGTCTTCGGGAGCCCGGTCATAGTACAACTCAAAGATCCTCCCGCAGGTCGTTTTCACCCTAAAGAAGAACCGCCCGACCCCCCAGGAGCCCAGCCGGTTGGCGCTGGCTAAATGCGCCGGTGCCATATTACGAGCCATCCGGCCTCGCCTGTGATAATCTATCCATTCCTCGAGAATCTCGCTGGTGTGATATTCCTCCCCGCGCCAGGTGAAACCATCCGGGCAATGCGGTGATTTTTCCCTTATCGGAGCCTCTTTAAAAATAACAACTATCGGGTCATCATAAAAATGCCGGGGTACTGTACGCATCTACATACTCCATCACTCTATGTACATATCTTACCAAAAACGGGAGGAATCTGATCAGGTGCGGGTTTTCTGAGATGGAGCAGCCAGGGTTAGTTGTAATTTATTTTCCTTGGGCCGAGTTGGGGCGTGGAGCAATTGAAGAAATTCGTCCACCACCTGGGGGTCAAAACTGCGCCCTCTTTCGACACGCAGGTATTCAACAACCTGGGTTTCAGGGATCGGATCGCGGTAACTGCGCTTGGAGCGCATGGCATCCCAGACATCCACAACTGAAAAGATCCGAGCCTCAATGGGGATCGCATCTCCTTGGAGCCCACGCGGATAACCAGTGCCATCCCATTTTTCATGATGGCAGTAGGGGATCTGGATGGACGGTGCCAGGTAGGTAATGTGGGAAAGCAAATCGCGGGCGTAGGTAGGATGTTCCTGCATAATGGTTAACTCAGCATCTGTCAGAGGTCCATGCTTGCATAGGATGGAATCCGGAATGCCCATTTTTCCGATATCGTGCAGCAGAACCCCGCGCCGCATATGTTCCAGACGTTTGATGGGAATGTGCATTTTGCCAGCGAGTTTCATGGTTAGTTCTACCACGCGATGAGAGTGTCCTTCGGTTTCCTGGTTGCGCATTTCCAGTGCCTGTGCCCAACCCTCAATGGTGCTGTCATACGCGCTAACCAGTTGTTCAACCATTTGATCGATCATCTTCGAAGCCCGCCAGGAGACTAGCGCTACTAGTATCAGGCAGATCACCGAAAAAACCGGGAAAGGTTGACGGGCGAACTCCAATTGATAAACCAGAAGAAAGATCGGGATGACAAACAGGATCACCCGCAGTGACCTGCGCCCGTCTGAGATGAAACTGGCAATTGAAACAGGAATAACCAGGTATAGCAATACCTGATCAGCATTCTGATAAGGGTAAGCAGTGAAACATAGATAGGATGAGACAAAGATGAAGATTTCGCTGGCAATCCGGGTCTTGTGTGCGGTATTTAGCCGTCCTATTAATAACAATATCATGATGCATGCCAGGTTGTTGATGATGTAAAAGGTGTTGGCGTTCGATCTATCCGTTGACCATACCAGAATCCTAATAGGCAGTAGAGTTAACAGGACGAGAATGGAAAACCAGACCGCGTACCTCAAGGTGATCTCCTGCCGGCCTTCGCGGGTAAAGGTGCTTTCAAGATCGAATTGAGACGCAAAACGACGCAACCAGGCGGTCATGGAGTCTCCTTTGACCTGCACGGAATATTTGCCTGACAGCTATTACGGCGCAGGCTGCAGATTTATTGCAACTGGATATTAATTACAAGAATTATGCCAAAGCGATGCAATGATTAATCAACCCAGTCGTGGGGCTCCACATGAACATATGCCCGGTCCACGCCGGGGAATTCTTCCAGCCTCTTGGTGACCAGATCGGAGATCTCGTGAACTTCATTGAGTGTCTTCTTACCATCCACGTTGATGTGCAGGTCGATCATCAATCTTGGACCGACATAATCTGTCATGATGTGATGTACCTGCAACACTCCGGGGATGTTCTCAGCGGCACGGATGAACTCTTCAACTTCTTCCTTGCTGGCACCTTTGCCGGTGAGAAACCCGAGATTCTCCTTGCCCGCCAGAAAGGCCTGCCGGAAGATCCACACGGCCACCAGGAAACCAGCAATGGGATCAGCCAGGGGATGAATAAAATTCGAGCCAAGCACACCGAAGAAGGCTGCTATGGAAGTGAGAACATCGCTGAGGTTATCGCGCGCAGTGGTGTTCAGAGTCGGGCTGAGGAGTTTTTTGGCAATCCGGCTAATGGCAATGAACATCCCTGCTTTGATCGCCGCGCTGATTAGTAAGATGAAAGTTGGGAGGTCAAGTGCAATAGTCTCTCCGCCGGCGACATAGCGGATGTAGGAGTTATGAGCTGCAGAATATCCGGCTATAGCCATCGAAATTGTCACCAAAAGACCGACAAGCGGTTCGAACCGGGAATGCCCCTGAGGATGGGAAAGATCCGGGGGCTGCATTGCCATCCAGAGACCCAAGACCATCAAAAGCGAATAGACAACATCGGATATTGAATTCGCGGCATCCGAAAAGATGGCTGCACTACCTGAAATTGCAGCAACAATCCCTTTAGCCACGGCAAGTAAAATATTACCGATAAGCGTAATAATGAGAGCCTGGCGGTAATGTTTGTTTCGATCCTGTTGAGGTTGAAAATCTCTAACCCAACGCATCCTGTTCCTAATTAACAAAAAACCTCCTGGTCCTCTGCATTCGATTGGAATGAGACGCACCTTTGAGGTTGAGATAGATTCCGGCTGAGTGCTCCGCCGGATACATTAATTCTAACACACCAAAAAAGACATTTTGTTTATGTTACACTATTTGAAAGGTGGTCTTTGTGGTAAAGCGGATTTTGATCCTCCTTGCTCTGGCAGTCTCATTAATCACTCCTGCATTTACACTGCAGGAGGAAAACCCGGTGGTGATTTCCAGGATGGAGATCGACCTCTGGCCCGATTATGACCGCCCGCATATGCTGGTGATGTACCGAATCCAAATTTCGAACGAGACACGGCTCCCGGTTCGGGTAAGTGTGCGAATGCCCGCCAAGGCAATCTCTCCTTATAAGGTTGCCACGCGCGACCTGGATGGGTTACTCTATAACCTGGAATACTCGCTCGAACCGCAGGGGAGTTGGTACCAGGTCGTTATGACCACTTCCAGCAATGAACTCTATATTGAGTATTATGACCCCCGGATTGTAAGAAATGGTGATGACCGCAGTTATAACTTTTCCTGGATTTGCGACTACCCGATCGAAAGACTCATTGTGAAGGTCCAGGAGCCAAAAAACACAACCGGGCTCCTCGTTTCTCCATCCATGGGACTGGGGGAACTCAACATCTCAGATGATCTCACCTATTACTCCCGGGATTTTGGACCATTACCTACGGGCATCACCTTTACTGCGGAGATCTCCTATACCCGCACCAGCGCTGAACTTAGCGCATCCAACCTACCGGTTGCAGCTGCGACTCCATTTTATGACAATACTGGATTCAGCCAGACCATATCAAAGGCGATCACTCAGGTGCTGGATAATCGCAGCCTGGTGGTGGCGGGAAGTCTGATCATTGCCGGTATTCTCTTAATGCTGGTGGTAAGTTTTGTGGCCGGATCCTGGACAAATCCCTTTGCCAGATTTAGCAATAACAAGCAAAAACCGAGAAAACTTGCCGAGGAACTCGGAAATCAATTTCAGTATTGCCCCCATTGTGGAAAGCGGGTTTACCCGGGTGACCGGTACTGCCGCGGGTGTGGAAATACAATATAGAGGGATCTAATTGCAGCCCCCATGTCCATCCTGGCAGGGGGTTCTTTCAAATTGGATGGTTGTGTGTTGAATATTGAACTCCTGATCGAGGAGCTCTTTTATGTCGATCATGGAGTTTTCCGGTTCCGAAAGCCCGGCCGCATTCAAAGTGATATGGGCCCTAAGGGCAACACTGTCGGATGAAAGATTCCAGATATGCAGATCATGG
>ERZ1649853.204-NODE-204-length-25712-cov-7.588572_pt1 | contig 25712 bp, 27 predicted proteins | sample MGYA00575353_ERZ1649853 | MGnify/ENA primary metagenome ERZ1649853 (study PRJEB40853, sample SAMN11349654) | freshwater sediment metagenome | isolation source: river sediment | host: Sediment | place: India: Okhla Barrage, New Delhi | collected 2017-02-21 ...
TGCGTCAGGACCTGCATCCGGTGGTGAACGGCCTGCCTCGATATCCCGAGCCTACCGGCAAGATCCCGCAGGTGCATCCTAGGGTCAGCACCCAACAGGATCAACAGCTTGCGGTCTGTATCATCCATTTCCTCGGGGACGGCCACGGCTTGCGAAGTATTGAACCTTTCTCAGATTGACTTGGACGCACGAGCCGAATCGCACTAACATCGTGCAGCGCGATGCCCGAGCGTCCTCGTTCATGCAAAAACTGGGCAGGAGTGGCCCAGCTCCGTGAAGTGATCCTCTGATTGAGAGAAGGCTCCGACGCTCGAGTGCCCGCACGGCTCCCAGAGCACAGCGGTTCACTGCCGGATTCAATGAATTCGCATTGACATCACAGTAGATAAAAGACTAAATGGGAAGGGATTTGATTTTGACGCGCCTCTCAGGATCAAAGCTTCAGTATGTTCCGCGCCTTGCTCTCGTCGCTGACAGCCAGCGCCACATGCACATGATTCGAGTTCTTATCTAGCATGTACGCTGCGTCGATGTTTACCCCTTCCTTGGCGAGTGCGCTCGACACTCTGGCGAGCTCTCCTGGCTTGTCCTCGAGCTTTGCCACCAGCAGGTTCCTCTCGGAGAACTGCATGTCGGACTTGCTGAGGCTTTGTCGGGTCTTCTCGGGGTCGGATGTGACAATCCTGACGACCTCTGCCTTTGGCTCTGTCGAGATCGAGCGAATATTGATGCCTTCCTTCTGCAGGACATCCGTCATCCGCGCCAGCTCTCCCGACCTGTTCGCTAACTTCACGCTAAACTCCTTTTCCATATTCCTTCCTCCATTCACAAGAACAAGTGCGCAAGAAATCTCCACCGCTTAGGAGACAGAGAAGAATCACGTCTTGACCCAGTGCAATACAACTAATGGACCCCGTCGCTCAACCATGTGCCGTTGCTACACGATATGGAGGTAGCAGCCGACTATGGCACATCGATGAGCCTGGAACGAGAGAGTCCATAAGCCTCAATAAAGGGAAGACGGCCAAGCGGCTGGAGAGTCCCGGAATCTCTTCCAGGCGATACACCGTTGGTGCCAATTATCGGAAACGACACATTCGGCCCCCAAACGCCAGGAAAGACAATAAACAGGGTAAGATTATTCATGTAGGGGATCAGCCGTGAAATGTCCGAATTGCGGGGCCGAGAACGCTGAGAGACATAGGTTCTGTCGCGAATGCGGACGCAGCCTCGAAGGGCCGCCCGAGGCGAGGTCAGGCGTGGTGAAATGTCCCAGCTGTGGGTTTGATAATCCAGAAGGCAAGAGATTCTGCGCAAAATGTGGAAGCATGATTCCCAGGACTCCCCGGATAGTCGCGCCGGCCCGGGAGAGAAAGGAAGAAGGGGCTTGAGCCGAAAATCGTGGAATTCCGCCGGGGCCCACACACGATCAACCGGGGTGGAGAGATGGTAGAGCACAAGTTCACGGTCGGCAATGAAGAGAGACAGAGGTTGCGAATCAATCATCGAGCGACGACTGGGAAGGCGACGATCATCGTCAACGGGAAATCAATAGCCACCGTCGACGGCAGAGCGTTGCGGGCGATCAGCCATGTTGTCGATTCGATCACCGTCTCGTTCACGATTGGGGAGAAGGAGAAACACAAGGTCAACATACGCATAAGAGGGGCATTCTGGAACCATTTCGAAGCTTATTCTGACAACGAGATCGTCTACAGGTCTTGACGAACACATGACCGGATAACGAGCAGTCCGCAAGGCTGTCGCCTAGGCAACTGACCTTTCCCGCTGAAAGACGTCGGGCACAGGCCCGAGGAGAGTCGGACATGACCCGCCCAATAGTGCAGCCAAGCGACTCTTTCAAGATTGACTCAATCTTTGATAATCGTCCCACAAAGCACTTACCACATGTTCTCAGGTGAGCAGACCGGGAAGCTGGGGCAAGAAGCGGGAAGACCGAGGGCTGTGACCTCCGGTCACTGGCGACCTCGGAACGAAAACGAAAAGGATGTGAAGCAATGAGAAAGGAGTTCGAGAGCGAATTGGCGAAGCGGGTATCGGGCAAGAAGGCACCCAGCAAGGCCTGGGCCCTGGTGGCGCTCTGTGCAGCCGTCGTGGTCTGCGGCGCGGCCGCAGTCACTGCGGCCTCCGCGGGCAACATGAACGGCGACTGTCTGCAGGACCAGATCCAGGACCAGCTCATGGACGGTTCGTGCGAAGACAGCGACGGTGACGGAATCTGCGACAACTTCGTCGATGAGGACGGAGACGGGATCTGCGACCTATGCGACTGCCCGTGCGTCGCCTGAAGTGGACTCAGTCTGAAAGCCACTGAAAACCCCTTACGATGCCTGTCGGGGACGAACGCCCCCGGCAGGCGGCATATATTCTAGAGACACTCCAGTCTAGGCAAGCCTGGACACATCGGGATCTTCGTGGCAACCGTCGGTCAGGCTCCCGTCCACACCGGTGCCGTCCAGGCCGTCACCCCTTCGACATCTCCGTTCAGCGGCGAGGCCGTCGTAACGCGGACGAAGAAGTAGCGTGGTGCACCCTCCCCGCTCAGCTCGATGTCGAAATCGGCGAAGCTGTTGCTGTTCGGCGCGCAGCTCCAGACAGTGACATTGTTGTCGGAGACCAGCTCGATGAGCGTGATCTCGTCGCCGACGGCATCAGGGTCGAGTATCTGGAGCGAGGCGGTGTAGGTGGACGCACCTGGGCTCGACAGGATTGACCCAATGACCGCACCGTCCACCTCGAACCGTATCTCGAGGTTGTCGTCGAGTGTCGCGTAGCCCCTGCCGGCACTCATCGCTTCATACAGGTCCTCGGGGGCCAGGCTGGGGGCTAGGAGGACTGTCCGGATGCCCAGCGGCGAAATCCAGACGCCTGTGTGGTCGTCCTCGGTCGCGGTTGGCATCATGTGCCAGCCCGCGTTGAGCGCCTTGATGTAGCTGGCGTCCCTGTAGCCCCAGTTGTACGCCTCCAGCATGCCCATCGCACGGTCGCGTTCCTCGGTCACGAAATCGAACTGATAGTAGTCCCAACAGACGGGGCAGCCGTAAGAGAGCGGGTGATTCCACTGGCCTACAGCGCCCGGCTGGGCCGCGATCCAGTCGTATATCCACGGTATGAACGAGCCGCCGGTCATCCGGCTCCCCGCGTAATAAGCCGCGGGCGTCAGGCCCGGGTCGGGCGCGATGTAGGGTATCCCGTAGATGTTCAGCTCGTTAATCCCCTGGAGCCAGTACTCGTATCCCGTCAGCGCGGCGAACGACGAGGTCGAGTGCTCGTCTGCCGACCTTAGTATGTCCTCCCACTCCCAGTCCAGCAGCTTGTAGTGGTGGTCAGTGATAGCGAGGAAGTCCGCGCCCGCCGCCTGGGCCGTCTCATAGGCCTCGTCGGGGGTGCCCTCACCGTCCGAGTACTCTGTGTGCGAGTGCAAGTCGCCGAAATACAGATTGTACACCGGTGTTGCCTCCTCCGTCCCCGACACCAGAGCGACGCCTCCCAGAAGGGCCGAGGCGGCCGTGCCGAGCATCAACACTGAACACACCACGGAGAAGCACCAGCGGGAGCGGGCTGTCGATCTTGACGCGCCCATCAGCTCAGGACCCCCTCGAGCGGCACGCACGCGTTCATGTATTCGCGCTCGAGAGTGAGCACGTCCTCGGCGAACCACGGCTCGAGCTGGTTGTCTCTTACAAACACGAGTTGCGCGAGCGCGTCCTCCGCGGACACGGACCCGTCCTTCAATCCGAGGTACACGCCCTGGATGTCGACATAGTCCTGGGCCTGGTCGAAGTCGTCCCCCCAGTACATGAAGCAGTCCATCATCTGCGCGAAGACCTCGACATAGGCCTCCCTGCTGCAGTACATGCCCCACTCCATGGAGCGCACGAGCTCGAGGGCCACGACCGCGCTGTTCGGCTGGTCGTTCTCAAGGGCTAGTATCGCCGCAGAGACCGCAGAGTAGTCCGTTGCGTGCTGGTGGGGCCTCAGAAAGGGCTCCCAGGAGGCCATCATGCCTCCCTCGCCCATCGAGTACGGGATGAATATCCTCCTTGCATCAATGATGGCGTGGTTCAGCTCGTCCGCCAGCGCTAGGACGGTCGCTTTCTTGGCCGGGGACCTCGCGGAGGCGTACATCTCCTCCAGCTCGGCCGCATAGGCGTTGACCTGGACCATCATGGCCTCGAACTCGGCCAATGAGGCCAGCGCCCCGTCTATCCCTTCGCGCTGGGAAGGCACCATCGGCCGCTCCTTGGCGAGGTATCGCGCGGCCCAGTCGCACGCGGGCACGAAGTCCAGCGGAAGCACGAGCGCGTTGACCGACCTGAAGGCCATCAGCGCGGTCATCTCCAGGACCATCCCCATCATGTCCTCCGACTGGATCTCGATGGTGTCGAGCTGCGTGTGGTAGTACGGGTCGAACCCTGAACCCCAGAACATCTCGACCGCGGTCCCACCGCCCTTCGCGGCGAAGGACCATGCGTCCGTCCAGGACCAGACGGGGTTGTAGATGTTGAGAATGTTGAGGTAGCCGAGGTCGGATATTGCGCTCTTCACGAAGCCGTTCACCTCGCACGAGATCTCGAACCAGACCTTGCCACCGGTCTTCGGGAAGCTTCCCCCGTCGATGTTGAGCTCCATCACGAGCCCTTCCAGGATCGTCGGATGGGCACATACGAACTCATAGGACCCCACGAGCCAGTTGAACCAAGTCCCGTCCGGGCCTCCGGTCTCCTCTGAGCCCATGGAGCAGAACACTAGTGTCCGTTCGTTCACGTACTCGCCCGAGGATCTTGCCTCAGAGAACATCCTGGCCATCTCGAGCATGATCGCGATGGACGAGCAGTCGTCGAAGGACCCCGCCCACCAGGTATCGATGTGGCCCGAGATGACGATGTACTCGTCCGCTTTGGTGGTCCCCAGGAGGACGGCCGCGACATTAACGGACTCGGCGCTGGAATAGGTGTTCGCCTCGCCCTTGATCTCCAATGTCACCGGCCCCTCGGCGAGGAGCTCCTGTATCCTCGCGGCAGAGTTCGGCGATATCGAGATGGCGGGTATCTTGGAGAATACCGAGTCCTGCTTGATGCCCTCCGGCATGTCTGCACCGAAGTAGTAGCCGTACATCATGATGGCAGACGCGCCGTGGTAGTAGGCGTCCGAGGCTGGCACGTTGGGCCAGCCCTGCGTGTTATCGTCCCTGTGCACCAACGCGATGGCTCCGTCCAGATTTCCGACAGCGTCGAACTCGGCGTTCGTCCCGTACCCGACGTCCGCCACATCCGCGACCAGGGTCTTGCCCCCGTCCTCGTTGCCGAGGAAGTACGGCGCCCCGTCGTTCGCGCCCCAGATGGACGGGCTGTCGCCATAGGTCGTCGCTGGGATGTCCTCGTAGTCGTTTGACACTATCTTCACGGTCGTGCCGAAGTGCTCCCAGTTCGATACGCGGAAGGTCTCCCACCAGACCTCGTCCATCGGCATCTTCAGGAGCTCGCCGTGGACGTATTCCTGCGCGCGCCTCTCCTCGTCGGACCCCGCGGTCTTCTCACCCAGGGTCGACAGGTACTCCAGCTGGCTCCACGCATGGTTGTAGTCAATCCTTGCGACTAGGTCTTGCTCCGCAACTGTCAGATTGAGCGGTTTGTTTGAACCGATGGCGGGATCACCGTACGCCATCGGCATCGCGGTCACAATCAAGAACAATAGCCCAATACCAAGTCCGAGTGCTCTACCCACTACGCTCCCCCCGTACGCACCGCCCGTGACAGTAACTGTCAGGTCGGACCCGGCAGACCCGTATCCGAATAGGTCAGTATATTGCTTCCGGACTGGCGCCTCGTGATATGATGGCGGGCATCCTCATCGAACTGTGTCGCGAGGGCAATCCATGGAATCCAAGGAGAGGCGCTAGGATTCTGCAGACAGCTTCTTCTTTAGAACCGCGAAGTAGAGCGTTGCGACTCCCACGAGGGCCACCAATATGCCGACCAGGCTCGATACCGCTCTCGATGTCTCGAATTCGGGGTCGAAGGCGTCGACCCAGAGGCCGTACAGGTAGGTTATCACCATCACGAAGACGACGTACAGAAGGAGGATGAAGATCCGCCTGATGTTAATCGCGATCGAGATCAAGGACTCGTCCTGCCGATCCATCGGCGGGTAGACTATGGACACTCTCGGCTCGGGCTGGGGTTGCGCTGGCCAGGTCCCAGTGATGTCCTTCAGCGGCTTGCCGCAGCTTCCGCAGTTCACTAGTTCGTCAGCGTTGGATGCGCCACAATTCGCACATGTCCTCATTGAACCACTGCAGGGATGACGGCCTTTCACGCTCAAAATGATTGCTGACGCGAGTGCTCAAGATTCAACGCGTGCAGAAACCGGTGCGCGACCTGAGCGGACCAAGCTCCGCGCTGGTGCCGCCTTCAGTCACCCAGCTCTGAGTACCGGAAGCAGCTCACGAGATGGTCGTTGACCATGCCAACGGCCTGCATGTGAGAATAGCATATCGTCGGCCCGACGAACTTGAACCCACGCTTCCGAAGGTCGGCGCTCATCTTCTTGGCCTCAGGGGAGGTGACCGGGATCTGCGACAGATTCCTCCACCTGTTCATGATGGGTTTTCCACCGACGAAGGACCAGATGTACGAATCGAAGTCCCCGAACTCGTCCTGGACAGCGAGGAAGGACCTGGCGTTGGTGACCGCGGACTCCACCTTCCGTCGGTTGCGCACGATCCCTGGTTCCTCCAGCAGCCTATTCACCTTCTTCGCGTCGAACGCGGCGACCTTCTCGGGGTCGAAGTTGGCGAACGCGCGTCGGTAGCCCTCGCGCTTGTTGAGTATCGTGCTCCAGCTGAGCCCGGCCTGCGCGCCCTCGAGGATGAGGAACTCGAACGTCTTCCGGTCCTCGTGGACCGGAACCCCCCATTCACCGTCGTGGTAGGCGAGCATCAGCGGGTCCTTGAGGCTCACCCACGGACACCTGGTCTTCATGGTCTCGTGCACAGTATGTCCATAAGAGGCAGAAAAAGGATTCGAACAGCCGAGAAGTGATAGATGGGACCGGCAATGTCGCGCTGTCCCCCTGCGAGCGAAAGGTTTATTGACCTGTACTCCAAATGCAGCCCATCCCGGGCGTCTTGTCGGGAGCTCGCCCGGACGGGGATATCATGGATGGGATCCACCGTCAGCTGGAAGCTCTCTGCGAGAAGGTCGAGAAGCAGCTCAAGGCCAAGCTCCATCTCCAGATCGGGAACATAGTCCGTCAACACCTCCCTCAGACCTGGGTCTTCGAAACCGAGCTCGGCGCGTGCTCGGTCTACATCGACGTGGAAGGCAACGCGAGGGTCTGGCACGGCATGGAGCGAGATCGGGACATCACGCTCATATGGCGATTCCACACACTCGCGAAGGTGCTAGAGTCGCAGGAGATGGCTCCGATGCGGCCTGACGATTATCCGACCATCATCGTCGAGACCGAGAAGGGAAGGGCGGCGTTCAACTACCTAAGAAAGGAGTTCGGACTCTAGAGCTCGAACCTGACGAACAGCGCGTGCACTGTGTCCTCCAGCGCCGGTATCCCCCGGAGAAGCCCTCTGAGCTCCCACAGCGCGTTCCGCCGCCTCTCGCGGTCCGATTCGCGGGCTATCTCCGTCACCACGCGCGAGAACTCCTTGCGTCGGTCTGGCGTGAGCGGCCTGATGCGCATCAGCAGATCCATCAGGAATTCGCCCTGGTCCTTCGTGAGTAGGCCGTTTGAGACGGACCTCTCGACCATGATTCCAGTGGGGGTCACGACGGCGTCCTGGTAACGCTCACCGCCCCTGACGACGACACAGCCAAAGACATGGCCTGCAGCTGCCTGTCTGCCGCAGTAAGGGCACACGGCCACAGAGCCTTCCAGGGAGCCATGGCAGGTAGGACACCTTCTTGTCTTCGCCGGTTCGCTTCCTGTCTCCATGCAGTCACCCTGAAAAAAAGGAGGAAGAGGGGTGGGGCCTACCAAGAATGGCCTCATCCCGTACTCCACTTGGGATACAAAAAGCTTTGCCGGGCCCGAACCGGAGAGAATGTCTAATAAATGGCATTCGCCGATATTCCCCGTGCAAATCTCCCCGAACTAGGTCCGGTGCCCTGATTACAGGGGTCTGGAGGACGGAGTGAGTCAATGCCCGGCAGGAAAAGGAGCAAGAAGGCCACCACGGACGACCGAGTGACCATCAAGATCGACAAAGGATTGTGGAAGGCCATCATGGATCAGATTGCATTGCATCCCGAATGGGGGATGGCGTCGGTCTCGGAGTTCATCCGCAGGTCCGTCGACCGTGAACTGGAGTACCGAACGATGACCGCGGGTCAGAAGATGCTGGAGATCCAGCTCACGCCCCGGAGTCTTCAAAGGGACATCCGCGACAGAGGTCCCTGAGGAGTTCCTTCTGGAATATCTGCCTGACCCTGTCCCCAAGCAACTCAGCGTTCAACCTGCAATCCTTGGGGATGGCGACCGATATCTTGATGCACTGGCTGCAGGTCGTAACCCCCTCGATGAGCACCTTCTGCGCTGGCGTATCCCTACCCCCCAGTTTGTCCTGCTGCCTTGGCGAATGGCCTGAAAGGATAAAAATGCATTCCGGGCCCGGGCCGTCACTGTGCCAGGACGCCCACGAACCTGAAACCGTTGACGTCGAAAAGCCCTTTGTCACTGAGCTTCAGCCTCGGTATGACCAGCAGGCTCAGGAACGACATCGTCATGAAGGGCAGCTCGAGCGAGCATCCGAGTGCCTTAGACTTCTGGTGCAGGCAGTCGAGCACGCGCTTGACCTCCTGGGCGGGCTTGGTGCACATGAGGCCGGCCACGCGTAAGTTCAGCGTGGTGCACTTTCCATCCGAACAGATGCAGAAACCTCCCCCTTCCTGGATGATCGTGTTCACGGCGACGGCCATGTCCTCCGAGCCCACGCCCACGACGATTATGTTGTGCGAGTCGTGGGCCACGCTTGAAGCGATAGCGCCCGCCTTCAGGCCGAACCCCTTCACGAACGCGCTGCTGACGGGCGCGTCCCAGTACCGGTTCACGACGGACAGCCGCAGAACGTCGCTCTCGACGTCGGGCATGACCTTGCCGTTCACGACCCTCAGCTCCGCCGTGAGGGACTCGGTTATGAGCTCGTCCTTCACGAGACCAATCACCCTCGCCTTCACCGAACCCCCGCCCGCTAGAACCTCGAAGTCCGAGGGCACCTTCCGCTGAAGCGGAAGGACATTGACCATCTCCTTAGGCCTCACATCAAAGAGCGGCACCCCCATGCGGGCGACCAGCCGGCCCCCGATGTGGACCTCCTCGACCTCGAACGATTTGAGGTCCCTTACCTTGACGATGTCTGCCCTTCGCCCAGGCTCGATCGCGCCGATTGGGAGCCGGTAGTGCAGTGCAGGGTTGATCGTCGCCGCCCTGAGCGCGTGAATGGGCTCTATTCCGAGGGACACGGCCTGGGCCAGCTCCCTGTTGAGATGGCCACGGGCCAGCTCCTCAGCGCCGACATCGTCCGAGACCAGGAAGAACTCGTGTTCCTTCGCGAAGGGCGCGAGGTCCTCAAGGTCCTTCGAGACGCTGCCCTCGCGAACCATTATCTTCATCCCGAGCGCAGCTTTCTCGCGGGCCTCTCCCGACGAGTTGCACTCGTGGTCCGTAGATATGCCCAGGCCGATGTACTTTCTGAGCTCCTCTCCTGAAAGGAGAGGGGCGTGCCCGTCAATCGGTTTGTCCAGCCTCTTCGCGACCTCTATCAGCGAGAGCACATCCGGGTCGCGCTCTATCGCAGCAGGGTAGTCCGTCACCTCCCCGAGCGCGACGAAGTCGTCCCTCGAGAGCATCTGCTCCGTCTCAGCAGGACCGAAATTCGCCCCCGAGGTCTCGAACTTTGTCGTGGGGACGCACGAAGGGGCCGTGAAGTAGAACCTGAGTGGGGTGGTGGCGGAATCCTTCGCCATGTACTCGATCCCTTCCAGGCCCATCACGTTCGCTATCTCGTGCGGGTTCGCCACGACTGCCGTGGTCCCGTGGGGGACGACCGCCTCGGCGAACCTGGAAGGACACAGGAGCGACGACTCCGTGTGTATATGCGAGTCTATCAGCCCAGGGATGAGAAAGCCGTCGAACGGCCCCTCGGCCTCTTCAACACGGGTTATGACTCCGTCTTCCTCGTGTATTCTCGCCGGGAACACTCTCTTATTGCGGACATCGACCAGGTTCCCTACGATCACCGCACAACACGTTGGCCGTATATGGCACTCCGGCGAATTAACGGTTGTCTTGCTAGCGGGTTTCTGGAGGCTCTAGGAGTGCGTCTCCGCTCAAAAAGCCAATAGGAGCGTACTGCGATTACCTCCTCGGGGCGGATTAGGAGATGCCGGGCTCGTCAGTTGCCATCAAGGAACTGCAGAAGAGGGACCGAGACAAGGCGGCCAAGTTCGTCACGAGGATGATGAAGCTGACCATGAAGGACCGCGTGGCGAAGGAATCGCTCGACCACCTCATATCGACCGCCGTGCACACGCTCGACCAGGCCATCAAGGACCCCAACCAGTACTGCCTGCTCGCCGTCAAGGACGGCGAGATCGTGGGGATCGCTCTCGGGCAGGTGCTGGGTGGGGTAGGGCGCATCGACTGGATGGCAGTCGAACCCAAGCAGAGACGGAGAGGGATAGGCAAGAGGCTCATGGGTGCCGTCGAGGGGTACATGATAGGTAGAGGGTGCCACAAGATGACCCTCCAGGCGTACAACAGCCACATTCCGGCCCTGGGGCTCTACCTCAACTGGGGAATGGTCCCCGAGGCCGCTCTGAAGCAGCACCTCTGGGGAGACGACTACGTGGTCATGAGCAAGTGGCTAGAGAGGAGCAGGCACGGGAAGGGCTGAGAGAGACAGTTGCTGTGGTGCTAAGCGCCGTCAAAGGCTTTAAAATCAGGTACCCCTTTCTCTGCTCTGAGGCGCGCACTGACGCGGCCTCGTCGCCGGGATTCGAAACCGTTCAGTTTGAACGGAGGGAGGAAACACAATGCGAACATTTTCGAAGTCCGGCGCAGTGGCAGCTTCCGCGGTGATGCTCGCCGTGGTCTTATCGCTGCCGATCTCTGCCGGAGACGATGTGAAGGATTGGACGATTCTCGTCTACCTTGACGGGGACAACAACCTCGAGGTATACGGCGACATGAACGTCGGATGGCTCGAGGCGGTCGGCTCGGACGAGAACGTGAACTACGTGGTGCTGTACGACAAGCTCTCTGGAGAGGCAGACCTCCTCTATGTCGAGCTTGGCAAGTCTGTGTCCGTGGGCGAGAACTACGGATATCCGAAGGAGGTCAACATGGCCGACCCGGCGGTGCTCGAGGAGTTCATCGAGATAGGAGTCAATGACTTCCAGGCCGAGAACTACTGCGTGATACTCTGGGACCACGGAGGCGGGTGGAGAGGCATATGCTGGGACGACACGACCTACGAGGAGACAGGGGTCGATGACTGCATCACGATGGTCGAGCTCAGAGACGCCTTCGCAGGTGCCTACGAGACCACCGGCCAGGTCATTGACGTCGTCGGGTTCGACGCGTGCCTGATGGCCATGCCGGAGGTGTCGTATCAGATGAGGGGCTACGCGGACTACCTCGTGTTCAGCGAGGAGACCGTCCCTGGCTTCGGCTTCCCGTATGACATCTTCAGCGCGGAGTTGAACGCGGACTCGACAATGGACGCAGAGGCGTTCGCAGTCTGCGTCGCCGAGAGCTACGCGTTCTACTACTCGACCATGGTCACCGGCTACTACGACTGGACGATCAGCGTCTTCGACATGGCATACATGGACGAGCTCACGGCGGCCGTGGATGTGCTCGGACAGGAGTTGCTGGACTCGATGCTGTACTACCAGAGCGCATACCAGAGGGCATACATCTTGGCAGACTGGTACTACTATCCGTACAACGTCGATCTCATCGGATTCTCGCAGAACTTGATCTCGGACCAGGTCATCAAGGATCAGGGGATCAAGGACGCGGCAAGGGCTGTGGTCTCAGTCATCACTGATGGCGTCGTGGTCTCGATAAACGGGGCGCACAACGCGGACTCCACAGGGATTGCGATATATCTCCCGTCCACCAACGACGGAATGAAGTCGCTGAAGGAGTCCTACGAGGAAATCCCGTTCGCCCTTGACACCAGCTGGTACTCCTTCTGCGCCTCGTTCTCATCCTTCTACGGGTGCACCTGGGCGGGCGAAAAGATCGGATAGTCGGGACCGCAGACAGTTCTGTCGAAACCCCTTCCCATGTATTTCATTTGACCGCTGAGGACGAACAACTCTCACCTTGCAGCCCGCGCGAACACAGGAGGTAACGAGCGACTTTCTTGCCGGTCCAAGCATCCCATTTTCGTGTTGTCTTTCCGGAAGCATTATCGTCCATGGAGGGAATCCGTGTGGACAGGAGGCAAATGGTCTCCGGTGAGAAACATGTTAGTGGGACTGATGTTGATAATTGGCGGACTCGTACTGCTGACCGGAGTCCTATACCTGATTCCGGGGTTCGGAAAGCATCTGGAGAAGTTGGCGAAGTGGCTTGGAAGCTTCCAGGCGATCATCGGTGTGATTGCGGTGATTCTGGCGATCATCGATATGCTGGACGATGTGAACTTCGGCAACATCATGCTGCTGATAGTCGGCCTGATTCTGGCCTCAAGCATAATGTCGGCACTTCCGGCGGTCGGCAAGTACATCGCGAAGCTGACGAAGTTCCTCGGGGCATTCCAGGTGGTCATCGGCATAATCGCGGTGATCCTGGGAATTGTGGAACTGCTCTGAGCAGCGGCGTCCAAAACCGACTTATGAGGAGCGCAAGCTCCTCAACCCTTTGGTTCTTCAGTCACGATAGCGCTGGAGGGTGAATTCACTCTGGACCGTCCTCGAGGGACGAGGATGTGAAAAGAGAAGAGGTTTCGAGTGGTCGTAAGACGACAAGACGAGCGGCCTACGAACCGAAGCTCACACTCGCAGACGCACTCCCGCCGATGACGTCCGTGTAGTCGTACGCCGGGTAATCGTGCCACTCGTCGAGCGACCCTGAGACGATGCCTGTAGCGTCGACCGAGAGCGAGTACACGCCACCTGTGCTCGGAGCCTTGACAGTCCAGCTGACCTTAATGTGCTGCCCCGCGGCCAAGACGTCTTCTATGTCGACTGCCGCATCCCCGACGATGCTCAGGTCGCTCCCCACCGTCAGCGTGGCTACCAGACCAGAGGCCGTGAACATCGGGAACGCATCGGAGCCGAACGGAGCAGGGCACGGGTACGTGATATCAGCTGTGACCGTGAACTTCTTCCCGGGCGAGACTGAATCTGGGACAGTCAGCTCGATCTCCCAGGGAGCGACGAAGACCGCGCCGTACGCGAGGTCAGGCACGCCCCAGATCGTCGTCGGGAGCGACCACACGTCCAGGAAGTCTGCATAGGTCATGTCGAAGGTCCCGAACTCGAGATCCCAGGCGTTCGGGTTCGCGGACTGGGATGACGACCCCACATAATCCATGTCATTCTTGAACTCCCTCGACCACGGATCATTCATCTTCACAACACCCGCAACGTCGTCGTAGCCAACGACAACGCGATAGTGTGGTCCGTACAAGTCCGGCAGCCAATCGACCAAGACTATCACGGGATAGCCCTGGGACACGATGCCCTTCAATCCGTCGAGCCAGGGCTCCGTGGTCGCGTAGTAGAAACCCGCGTACCCGATGTCCCTGCCCGTGTATCCGGTGGTTATCCCCAGGACATACCTGTCCCCAGCGGTCGTGCTCATGGAGCTGAACTGACCGGCCCTCGCCATGTCCGGGAGAGCGGTGCCCCCGCTCCTGGCGGCGTCGTAGATCTCCATCTGCTCTATGAACGGGCCGTAGAAGTCGAACACCATCTGCAGGGAGGCGGCCCCGCAGCCTTTTGCGTCTATCTGCTGGTAAAGCGGGACCCCTTCGACTAGATAGCTCGACGGGATCGTCGAACCAGCGCTCACAACAGGCAGAAGCATCATCAGCCCGAGCAGGACCGATGAGAATGCAGCCAACTTGCCGAGTCTTCCCCTCTGATACGATTCCGTAACGTCCCCCCCTCACTGCTGCTCGCGAGGACCCCGGCGGTCTCGCGGCTGACCTTAATCGGAATGTGCGTATTCATGGCTGTCGGTAGTGCCCAAGAGGAGGAGGGGCGATGAGAGCCGTTCCACAATCTCAGCTCAGCAATAGGCTCACTAGGGGCACGAACGAGCACTCGACCAGGTCGACCGTGTTCTCCCGTGAGACCGTGATAATCTCGGGCTCCTCCGCCAATAGGCCGGACTGCTGGAAGGGCCCGATGAACTTGTTCATTAGAGCCTTGTACTCGGCGAAGTCCGCGAAGGGGTAGATGCCGAGTATTTCGGAGTCCCTCTCCAGGATGTAGCAGGCCTGTCTCCACCAGTCGTCCCCGGCCGCGGACATCTTGGCCTCGAACTTCGCCCCGGGCCTGAACTTGAGACGGACGTACGCCGTCGGGCCAAACTCGGCTGAGATGAGTGTGGGTATGACGGTCCTAGTGTACAGTCCCTGCTCGAGGAAGTCGTTCCTCATGTCGGTGACGCTCTGGCGCGACCGGTGTATCCGCCCGCCTATCTCGGCATCGGTCGCCATAGGCGACCGGACTATCTCGACGAAGGTCCTCGCCTCTGCCTTCGTCAGAGGAGTTTTCTCGCGCTTCCGGCGCTCGATCGGCATGCTCCTCGGGTCCGGAATCTCGAGCCCGAACGCCCTGTGCAGGAAAGGCCCGTAGTTGTATACGTATGAGCATCTGGAGACGTCGAACGGGAATATCGTGCTCATAATCGCCGCCTTGGACGAGCGCGCATTCTCGAAGAACGCGTCGTGCTTGTCTCTGAACTCGACGAGCTCAGACACGCTCACCATCGCGGAGCTCGCCCTCACGAACCCGACGCCGGAGATGGCATCGAACACCTGGGGAGTCTGCTCGAAAAATTCCTTGTACGCCTTGATCTTGATGTCCGCGGATATCGCGGGGTTCGTGTTCCCGTAGAACTCAACGAGCATCTCGCACCCGAGCTTCTCGAACGATGGGAAGTTCACGTACCTCATGTGCCCTTCCTTCAGCAGCTCCCGCCTGTGCAGCCCGACGGTGGACTCCTTCATTCCCGTCCGCTCTGCCACTTCCACGTCCGTCCTCGACCCGTCCTCTGCCAACGCGAAGAGAACGAGCCTCTTGGGACGTGACAACTGCTGCCTCAACGATACCTCGCCCCGGATATGCAGCTAGATACGCGCGCTCAACATAAATCGTTCGCTGCCGCGCATGCATTTGACCAGGCATACCCCGGTTTCTTTGAGGAATTGCCGGTCCGGAACATCCACCCCGTTCGCAGGCCGGCAAGAGCCACCCAGCTCCGCTGTCGAATCGTCGCATTTGGCAAGCTTTTTGCCCGCCCATTCGCTCGCGGGGAATCAGAGGCTTGCACATGTCGGTACGCGAACCTGAGGGTGGGCAGCTCACGATATTGTCGAAGAGCGAGTTGGACAGGATACACGGGGCAACGGTCGAGGTCTTCTCGAGGCTAGGCATCAAAGTGTGGGCGCCGAAAGCTCTAGCGCTGTTCAAGGCCGCGGGGGCAGAGGTCGACGAGAAGACCATGACGGCCAAGATCCCGGAGAGCCTGCTGAAGGAGACCGTGAAGTGGGCCCCCGCGGAGTTCGAGATGTACGGCAGGGATCCCAAGTACAAGCTCTGCTATGGCGGGAAGAGGGTGCACTACTCGACCGTCGGGCAGCCGGTCCGGCTCCAAGACCTGGATGGGAACGTGAGGTCGGCGACGGTAAAGGACATGGAGAACCTCGCGAAGATAGCGGACTACTGCGACAACATACATCACCTTTCTAGGATGACAACGCCTTTGGATGTCCCGCAGGACGTACAGCACCTGCACTGCGTCTGGGCCAACCTCAAGAACTCGATCAAGACCACCAACGGGTACAACCACGGCGAAAGGAAGGCGCAGGAGACAATCGACATGGCCGCCATCATACGAGGGAGCCACGAAGAGCTCGTCAAGAAGCCCCTGCTCCTCGGCATCACGAACCCGGTCAGCCCGATGCAGCTGTCGCAGCAGCTGATCGAGGGTGCAATCCTGTACGCGAAGTACAGGCAGCCGATGGTGTACGCGCCAGAGATCATCGCAGGGGCGACTGGACCGGTCACACTCGCGGGGGTGCTCGTGCAGCAGAACGCCGAGGTCCTGGCGGGCATCATGGTCTCGCAGCTCGCGAACCCGGGCACGCCGGTCATGTACGGCACCGTGTGCACGGTGCTGGACATGAAGACCGGAGCGACTGCGCTCGGGGGCCCGGAAGTCGGCCTCTACAACGTCGCCTCCGCGCAACTCGCAAGGTACTACGGCCTCCCGAGCAGAGGCACCGGTGGGAACACGGACTCCAAGGTACTCGATGCACAAGCAGCGTCAGAGACAGCAACCGGAGTGTTGATGGCCTCCCTCGCAGGTATGAACTTCATTTACGATGCGGCGGGCTCACTAGACGGCAGCCTCACCCTGTCATACGAGAAGCTCGTTATCGACAACGAGGTCTGTGGAATGGTCTCGCGAATACTCGATGGCATCAAAGTCAACGACCAGACACTGGCAGTGGACGAGATATGCAGGGTGGGGCCTTCGGCGACTTTCCTGGCATCCCCGTTCACGATGAAGATGTTCCGAAAGGAGCACTTCATACCAACACTCCTGGACCGGAGATCCAGGGAGACCTGGGAGAAGGACGGCTCCGTCAGCCTCGAGGCGGCGGCGAGGGAGAAGACGAGGGCGATCTTGAAAGAGCATGTGCCCGAGCCGATAGACAAGAGCGTCGCCGCCGAAGTCGACGAGTTCGTGAATAGGGTCACGAAGGACTACATCCGATAGCCGCCGGCACGATCGAGGACGCTTCAGCCACTGCCCTCTACTTCGAACCCTATTCCTGACAGCTCACGGATTGTCTACTGACGTATTCAAGGCGAAGGTTGACCAGAAAGCCGCGAGGCCGTTGTCGTGGACCCGTATGAAAGAGGAGCACACCGAGTCCCCCGAGAAGGGCCGTTAGAAATACGCGAGAGAGCCCGGCCTGAGAAGGGCCCTCCCATGAACCGGTTTCAGATTCGTCTCGATGTCACTTCTCCTGCTTCTTTGCCTTCTTCGGGGGATTGACTCTCCATTCAGCCACGTCCCGAATAATGGTCAGTTCAAATGAACCAGGTACGTAGAAATCAGATTCCTCGATAGAGAGCTTGTCATATACCGGGTCGACGTAATCGCGTGCGACGTCCAGGTCCGCGAACTTCTCGAACTCCCATATCCAGGTCACATCGTGCCTCCCGATGTAGAAAGTGGATCCGTAGACCCCTTTCAGCGTCCAGCCCGGCGGGGCGTGCTTCTTGAATGTAGCGAGATTCTTCGCCATGAATTCCTTGTACTCCATGTCTCTCCCTTTCTCCAGGTTACCACTCCACAGCAACAGCATCGTTTCACCTCCCCCTCGAACCACCCTCGAGGTGACGTATTTATGCGGCAGAAGGTGTACAAGTACCTTGGGTTAGGACGGCACTCAGTCGGCGAATGCGCCCCGAACTGGTGCTGGCATTGACGCCCGTCACTGCAGATGATACATGTGAAAGCCGATAACCGCCCGAACCTTCCGAGCTTCAACAAGAACCGGCTAGAGGATGGAACCATTACCCTCGATGACGGAGACGAACGGACGCCGTTGAGAGGGAACGGATTGCGGAGGCATAGAAATGACAGATGAGGCGGCGATTCATTTCCTCTGGATACTCGCGGCTGCGGGAACGGGGTTCTCATCGGCCGCCTTGTTCGCAGGGGTCCTGAGAATGCGGAGACAGACGTACCTCGTCCCGTACATCGTCCTGTCCACGTTCCTGATCGCGGGATACCTCCTCTGGAGTGAGGCCAACCTCGAAGACCTGCTCATTGACAATCTGCTCTGGGGGATTGCAGGCGCCTTGATCATCGGCGCGCTCATGGTGATGAACGTCTTGAAGCAGCCTGCATCTCCTAGACTCCACGGCTGGGGACTCGCAGCCGACATGACGTGGTCAGGCGCGGTATACGGTGTGGTCGACGCCTTGCTCCTTGCAGTCATACCCGTCCTTGCCACGAAGAACGCCTTCTCCGAGCTGGGCTGGAGCACGGACATCTCATCTCAGCTGGCTGTCGGTCTGACCGCCATAGCAACCTGCGTCCTCGTGACAGTAGCATACCATCTGGGATATCCGGAATTCCGCAACTCCTCCGTGCGGTTCCCGGCGCTTGGCATGGCGGTCAGCGCTGCTGGATACCTGGTTGCCTCGAACCCGTTCGCGGCAATCGGCTCACATGTGATGATGCACATCGCTGTCGTAGCCCACGGCACTGAGAAGACCCTCCAGCTGCCACCCCACTACGCTCCAATCGACAGAGAAGGCCGGAAGTCGCCATGACCAGCAGGGCGCGCGTTAGGCGTACGCCCCAACTCGGCTCTGCGGTTCAGACTACCTCGTCAAGGTTAATCCAGGTGTGAGTCGCAGGCTCGACGAGGAGCATGAACTCCTTCCAGAACCCTGCCCAGATCTTGTCCTCTCCGTAGCTCTGAAGGTACTTATCGTAATCGACCCAGCTTCTGAACTCCCATACATCGACGAACTCTCCGTAGGTGCCTCCGAGGCACCTTGTGAACAGCCTCCTCGACTTGACCGCGTCTGACAGCAACTTGCTCTGCTTCATGTGGTCGTCAATCTTCTTCGACAGCGCGAGAAATTCCCCCTTCTTCTCCTCCTTGACAGTGTACATGCCGACATTGATGAACGCCATAGCGTCACCTCCTCCCCGAACCACCCTCGAGGTAATATGTTCATGCGGCGGAGCTACTACTTGTACGTTCCTTCGACGTAATTCGCCATCTGCCGAAGAGGTCGCACTCACAACCTTGTCCTTCGCGTACTCAGCCGTTCGTAACCGACCCGAGCACCGGCTTGAATGTCCAACCCGAATCATTGTACACGATGCTCTTCGAGAGGTCGAAGTCCAGGGTCAGTGTCTCAGTGTGGTCGGCGCTCACGTTGAACGGATGGGTCGTCTTGAGCTCGCCAGAAGGGACAGTGAAGTTCACAATCGTCCCGTCCTCCATCGTGCCCTTGACGGCTATGACGACCAGCCGTATCTGCGTGTACTTGCCCGCGCTCACATTCCCCGACGCGAGCAGCTCAGAGACATTCGTCAGCACAGCGAGGTCGATCGTCTGGTTCCTGATGTCCAGGGTGTGCCAGCCGGAGTCGTTGCCGGCGTCCGCCTGGTGTATCCTGACCTCTGAGAAGGTCACGTTCACATGCGTCCAGCCGTCCGGAAGGTCCTTGACGTAAATCGAGACTGTCCCGGTCTCAGGCTCAGGCCACAAAAGGTAGGTTCCAACGCCCCCCACAACAACGGCGAGGGCTATCGCGATGGCCACTGTCGCTGTTCTTCCGATTGCCATGGGGATCACATGAAGGACGACCTGGCATAAACCTTCCGGCAGTTTCCATCGTTCTCTAGCACAAACCGCGGCCCGTCAGTATATAAGGTCAGTTCGGAGCGGGGTCCCTCCCGGTAACATCCATATCCGCAGGAGGGAATCGCAGTAGCGAGGAGGACTGCTCCAATGCCGACCATCTTAGTGTACATGTGGCCTGGGAGAGACGACGACGCCAAGCGCAGGATCGTGGAAGGAATAACGAAGGTCTTCGAGGCCGAGAAGGTGCCCCGGGATGCAGTCGAGGTGCTGTTGTTCGAGCTCCCGAAGAACCATTGGGCAAGCGGGGGGAGGCTGCACTCGGACAGATAGCCCGTCCAGAACATTTATCACCCGCTCGGGGGATGACAACGCGGTGGCAACCATTCCGATCTGTCCTTCTTGTGGCGCTCAGACCGTCGACGGCGCGATGTTCTGCAGCAAGTGCGGGGCCAGGGTAGACGCCAAGGCAATCCAGCGGTCCCCGGGGACCGCGCTCAGCCCGATGTGGTACGGGAGCTACTACCGCATCAGGAAGAAGGTCATCGCCATAGCGAACCAGTACTGGATAGAGGACGGCCAGGGCAACAACCTCGGCTTCTCCCGCCAGAAGATAATCAGGATCAAGGAGAACATCAGGATCTTCTCTGACGACAACATGACCGACGAGGTCTTCCGGATTCAGCAGGAGCAGGTCATGGACATGTGGGGCACGTTCGCGGTGGTCGATTCGGCCACGAACGCTGTCGTGGGGAAACTCCGGAGACAGGCGCTGAAGTCCGGCTACTACAAAGACGAGTACCTGCTGTTGGACGCCTCCGGAGGGCAGGTGGGCAGGGTGGCCGAGCGCGCGGGCAGAGGGCTCGCGAGGAAGTACATACCAGGGGGCTCGCTTGTGCCCGAACATCTCGTGGTGGAGTTCTACGGCCGGCCCGTCGCAGAGATAAAGCAGCAGTTCAAGGTCATCGGGGACATCTGGGAGGTCGACTGCTCCCAGCTACCGCCGCTATTCGACAGGCGGACGCTCATATCCGCGATGCTGCTCATGGGCATGATCGAGCGGGACAGGAAGTGAGCCCGCTCGCCTGCCCCCGGCGTTGACCTCACACGAGCAGCCTTTGCGCCTGAGCTTGCGGCGCTGCTCGTTGAGGGTTTCGAGACGTGTCTTCTGCACGCTCCCCCTGTGCTTCCTCGGCACGGAGTTGAGGTCCAGGGGAGATTTGTGTGAGTAACCTCTTCGGGTAAACTCCCTGACCTGCTGTTCGTGCCTTTCCCACAAGGCGACGACGCATCCACGCCAGCGCATGACCTCGGGGTGTCTCGAGTAACCCCTCTTCTCCTTCAGAATGACGTTCCAGACGGCGTGCAGCTCCCTATGCTCTGCCAGCAGGTGGTTCCTGCAAAGGCATCCGACCGGCAAGTCCCATATGCGCATGGCAGTCACACTAGAGAGTCGGGCCATTTATCCGATTCCCCGTACACCGACGCGATGTCCATCGGGGTCGAAATTCGAAACCGAGTTCTCTGATGCCAAGGCGTGTGATCCAGAGCTGTCGCACGGGGCTATGCGCTCTTCCTTCTCGTGACCACCAAAGCGACCACTGCCACGATGAACACGACTATCGCAAGGAGGACTATCAGCCCGCCGAAGTTCATCGAACCGCTTGTGTCTTCGAGGTGCATGTCCGTGTAGGCGGTGTAGGTCGGGTCGTGGACGACCTTGTAGCCGTTCCACTCCGGGAAGGACACCGCGTACCACATCGGGTATGCATTGAACCCGTCCTCGTTCGCCGGCAGGAGGCTCCTCTGTGCGAGGTCCATCGGGCCCGAGTACTTGCTCTGGACGTAGTCGCTCAGGGCGTATGCGAACACGCTCATCGCGCCAGCGCCGAAACCGAGCTGCCACGCGACGAGGAGAAGGTCAACCGCATGCGCCCCTACGATTGCGTTCAGGGCGGGCTGGTCGTCCTTTACCACGGCGCCCGAGGTCTCGTTGACAAGGTCGAACGTGCCGCGCGTGCCGATCTGCATCGCGCGCTCGCCGTTGTCGCCCACCTTAAGCACGATGTCATCCTCGACCGGCGCGTTGATGTCGGTGTTGATCGTCGTCCCGGTTTCGTTCGTCGCAGGACCCTGGTACTTCGATGTGAACACGGTCACGAAGTGGACCGCGCAGATACCCATGGTATCTGGAATGTCCCGCGGGCTGATCTGGAACGGTATGCCCAGGAACACCGCCCATAGCTCGGTGACCTGCCCGATAGTGTACCACGTCTCTGCCTTGACAACACCAGTGGTGTTGTCCATTGTAATCTCGTAGTCAACCGTGAGCTCGCTGAACTTGGCTATGAAGCCGGTCCTGAAGATCGCACTCGCGAGGAAGTTGGGCGACACGAACGCGTACAGGTTGAGGTACTGGATACCGAACCTGTAATGCCCCTCGCCGAGCTTCTGGACGGCCCGGACATGGGCCTCGGGTAGGTACTCGCCGCCCAAAGCCGCACCGACCCCGAACGGCACGACATACAGCACTTCCTCGCGGCCTGGGTCGGGAAGGCCGTTCGCGCCCGGACCGGAGCCGTTGTATGTGTCGTTGAAGACCATCAGGAACGCGAGCTCGGCACCTATGAAGACCTCCCTGTCCTCAGGGGTCGTGTAATGGAGGCCGAAGAGCTGGAGAGGGACCGTCCCCGTGCCGTTCCTGTTCTCGACCATGTTAAGGCACAGCAAGAAGGCCTGGACGTCCTCGTAGTTGACGTATGAAGCGGAGAAAGTGAGGTTGTCCTTTGCCGCGTTCTGGACTTCGATGGAGCTGTTGGTCCAGTATTCCTCTTCGAACGTGTGTCCGAAGAGCGCGTTCTCGTCTCCGTCTTGCCAAGTGACCGGCGGGAACGCACTAACGTTGGAGACCATCAACAAGCCCACAAACAGACTGACCAGTACTGTCAGTATCCTCTTCATGACGAATCACACCACTCCCGCTGAACGCGGGATCCCATCTCTCTGACGGATTAGTATTTACCTGAATCGGATAAAAACCTTTCCATTGTTTAGCACGGACCGTCATCCCGACTTGGCCGGAACCCTGCGGAGCAACACCGACAGCTTGTCCTTCACCAGGTACAGCAGCCCGATCCACGAAAGCGCCGCGAGCATCCCGAACACGGGGAGAGCGCCCACCTGAGCGGTGGGGTCGTCGTTGGCGACCATGACGATGCCCATCGACAGCACTGCAGTGCCCAAGGTGATGAAGAATCCGAAGAACAGAAGCACGAGCGAGTAGGCCCTCTTCGGCTTGGTTAGCAGAAGGAACAACGCAATGAACCCGAGCGGGATAGTCACGCCGAGATCTAGATACCTCACTGTCCACCAGATGGTGGGCGTCTCCGTGTATGAGCCCGAGGCGGTGTCGCCAGTACTCATGACTTCCACCAGCTCAGAGAGCCACATCAGGGCGAATATCATGATGAACAGAGCCATAATGCCGACATAGACCCGCAGACTGTTCCTTCTGAACTCGGGTGCGTCCTTCTCGGTGAACAAGGGCAGGCTGCCTATCAGGAGGACGACCCCACCGATGATTATGATGAGGAACAACCAAGCGTACTCCTCGACGTTCCCGGTGTATTCCGGGTTGCCCCACTCCTGGCCGATACCGAGGCTGAGGCCCGTGTACATCAGCGTCAGCGGCGTGAGCACCAGGAAGTACTTCGAGCTGCTCCGCCTGAGCACGTGGAGGGCTCCGCCAATCAACAGGAGCGGGACCATGAGGAGGAGGTTCACGACGTCCCCGCCCTCCGTCTGCCAGATCCCGGACTGCGAGGTCCTGTACTCGATCGATTCCGTGCCCAGCGGTCCCAGCAACGCGATGGACGCCAGCGCGCCCGCGCACAGGAACGCGAAGATGCTCAGGACATACCACGGGATCAGCGGCTCGGCTGCCGGAGTCCGTTCCTTAGTTTCTGCCACTGAAGACACCTCGCCACAAGGTTAATCGCAATCCCTGATTATAGAAGGTTCGAAAGTCCCGCGTCCGGATGCCGTCCCTCAGTTAAGCACCCCGAACTTGTCGAGTGATCTGAGGATGCCCTGCACGAACTCATCTGACTCGAACTCGACATCGTAGTGGCCGAAGTATTTCCTGAGAGCGTGCATTCCCCGCTCCAGCGCGACCCGCGATTCCTCGAGCCGCACCCATGGGACGCCGCCTGTCCTGTCGACCCTGATTGCCTCCGAGAAATCGATGAACCAGGGCTTGCCCTCGTGGACGAGGATGTTGTAAGCGCTAAGGTCCGCGTGCACTACACCCGCCCGCGCGAGGCACTCGACCCCTCGCAGCACCTCGTCAAGGAACGCCCGCGGGTCGTCCAGCCGCAAATCGCTCAATCGTGGAGCGGGCCCGTCTTCGTCCCCGATGTACCGCATCGAGAACATGTTCTCCACCCTGCGAGCGACCGCGGGCACGAGACAGCCGCCCTTCCAGGCCTGGCGTGTCATCTCGTACTCGTGTGCCGCCATCCAGCCCGTGGAATCGTGTTTGATGGGCCCGCCGCCACGGTGAGACGTGCGGTAGAGGCGGTACGCCTTGATCGCTATCGGCACGTCGCGGTACAGGGCGAGGTACACATCAGCCTCCTTCCCGGCACTGATCAGTCCCTTGACCTCCATGGCCAGGCCTGAAGAGAGGATGGCCTCGACCGTGGTCCGATACCCCGCCTCGTGCAGGTCAAGGGTTCCTGACTTGATACGCCAGGCGACGCTGGCGTCCAGATATGGATCGTTGGGCATGTCCGTCTGCTTTTCATGATGGCGTTCACTGTGCAAGCTCGAGTGTCACCAAACGCCCGGGACCCAACTCGAAATCAGACGGTCCCCGGCGCGCGTGCTAGAACCAATTCGGACATCATCTCCGGGAACCTCCTGGTCTAACAGACCAGAGAGTCCAATATCCACTTGGTTTATGTAACTTTCGCTGCCTGGGGATGCGACGAATCCGACGCTCAGGACAGGAGTCCGCGTTTCCGGAGGTGGACTTCCAGGTTCCTCGGGAAGATGGTCAGGTCGAGCCCTGCTGTCTTGAGCTTCTTGTCCATCGCCTTGGCTCTCTCGCCCTTGAACTTCCCTCCGAGGAGATACCCCGTCTCCTCCTCGCTGAACTCAGGGCCGTCTCTGTACCAGCCGATGACGTCCCTGTCGTACGGGCACGCCCTCTGGCACCGCATGCAGCCGATGATCGAGTTGTGCGCCGACTGCTTGATCCAGTCGGGGAACGGCTTCGAGGGAGGCATCTCCGTGTAGTAGGTGAGGCAATTCTCCACACGTATGAGGAACCTGTCCTCGCGGATGGCCCCGGTCGGGCAGGCCTTCATGCACGCCTTGCAGGTCGCGCACTTGGGCAGGACCTCCATCTCCTGCCAGTGGTCCTCGGGGCTCTCGTAGTCGGTGTACAAGGCCGCCAGCGTATGGAAGCTGCCGTACTTCGGGATGTATGCGATGTTGTTCCTCCCGTACTTCGCCAAACCGCTGCGGACTGCCAGGAGCTTCATAGGCAGGATAGCCCTCGCGATCCAATGTCTATCAGGAGCGAAGGCCTCTTTGAGAAGCTGTCGCGATCTGTTGGAGGTGCTGACGTAGCTGTCATATGTCGGGGGCACGGTCAGCTCGATCGTCTCCCCCTTCCAGGTGAACCTCGTCCGGATCGCGGGCGACGGAGTCGATGTGACGAAGATCGAGCGGGCCTTCTTCATACCCCGGGCCTCCTTCGGCTCAAGCCTAGGGAGCACAGATCCGTGGTAGAAGTCCTCGTCGAGAAGTCCCTTCTCGTGAAGGGATTTCACCTGTTCCCTGAGCTCGTCCAAGTGGTCAATCGAGACCACCCGAGCATGACAACCATTCTCCTCAAGGTAGTCAAGTACTCTCAAGTCTGCAATCTCCTCCGAGCACGCGGGGCACTGGATAAGTGACGTGCTCTCCATGGCTTATCGTTTCCTGTTAACGGGGCCGGTTCTGCCTACGAATCAAGCGGCCTCGACCTCATCGAACTCAAGGGCCGTGCAATGCCTTCTCCGAGAGCCGCTTGAGCACACTCTGC
>ERZ1649853.206-NODE-206-length-25583-cov-5.747806_pt1 | contig 25583 bp, 23 predicted proteins | sample MGYA00575353_ERZ1649853 | MGnify/ENA primary metagenome ERZ1649853 (study PRJEB40853, sample SAMN11349654) | freshwater sediment metagenome | isolation source: river sediment | host: Sediment | place: India: Okhla Barrage, New Delhi | collected 2017-02-21 ...
CGGGTACCTGGGGCCCTGCTCCAGCTCCACCTCCAGCCCCTTCCTCATCGTCTCCACCGGCACCCGCATGCCGTCGGTATCAACCGACTTCAGGATGACCGCCGCCTCCTTCTCGGTGACGCCGGTGCCCTTGCGGACCGACCAGTCTTTGAGGCCCAGCTCCTGGCACACCTTCTTGACCTCGGCCTTGGTTACGTACTCCGGGACCTTCATTCGGCTATTCTCCTTTCTCGACGTTGATCTCATCCAGCAGGGCCAGGACATCCTCGTCCGCCATGATGTCCGCCATTGACTCTCCACGATGCACGTTGCGCATCCTCCCCTCTTTGTCAATGACGAACTGGGCCGGCATGCGCCCCAGCTTGAGCAGCTTCACCTGCTGGCCAAAGCGCCTGGCGATGTCATGCTTAGGGTCGCCGATACCGATGAAGGGCATCTGGTGCTTGTGCCACCAGTCGGCGAAGGCCTCCGGGGTCTCCGGTCCGATGGCTATGATCTCGGTATCGCGGTCCACGAACTTCTGGTGGTCCTGGCGCAACTGCGCCATATGCCCGCGGCAGTAGGGTCAGGTGAACCCCCTGTTGAAGACCAGGAAGACGTTCTTCTTCCCCTTGAAGTCCGAGAGCGTCACGCTCCGGCCTTCGCTGTCCGTGGCGGTGAAATCCGGGGCCTGGGCCGCCTTATCCCTGCCAATCATCACCCTCTGCCTCCTCCGCTCCGCAGCGCCTCGAGGACCTCCTCGATGTCAGGCTGCTCGGCAACGGGATACGTCCGGGCAAAGGCCACCTTGCCCTTCTCGTCTATCACGATGTTGGCCCTCTCGGAGAACCCATCCTTCTCGCGGAAGACGCCGTAGGCGCCGGCCACCGCACCGTGCGGCCAGAAATCAGCCAGCAGCCTCGTGTTCCTGATCCCCATGGACTCGGCCCAGGCCTTGTTGGAGGGAACCGAGTCGACCCCTATTCCCAGGGCCACGGAGTCCATCTCATCCAACTGCGCGTGGTTCTCTTCGAGCGATTTCATCTGGTCATGGCACACCGCCGTCCAGGCCATGGGCCGAAACGAGAGCAGCACCTTCTTGCCCGCCAGCGCGGACAGCCTGACTGTCTTGCCATTCTGGTCCCTGAGTGCGAAATCGGGCGCCTTTGTGCCGACCTTGATCATAGCGCATCCCTCCTGTTCAGCTCTCAATCACCGCATCCTCGTCAACGCTTCCGGCCCGGCTTCCCGCGGGGCGGGAAGACCAGGGCCCCGCCCAGCTTGCCCAGAGACAGCACCATGCCGGACATCACCAGGACCAGGGCCAGGCACACCCAGCCCACCGCCTCCCGGTCCGCCACCGCTTCACGGTTCAGCGACCAAACGACCGCCGTCGCCGTCCCGGCTGCCAGGAGGCCTACCGAGATGCCCGCCTTGCCCGCAAACGTCCCCGTCAGCCGGCGCCCGTAGTTGAACCACCAGCTGGATGCACCCGTCAGCGCGGCCAGCGGGGCCATGGCGGCCGCGCCCAGCAGGGTGCAGTACGCGGCGTCGGCCAGGTCCTCCGTCCCACCGGCCAGGCAGATCACCAGGAAGATGGCCGAGGCCAGGGTCAGGGCGATGGGGAAGTGGACCGAGACCGGGTGGGGGTGCAGGTCCAGGTAGGCCTGCACCAGGCGCGGCAGCTCCCGCGGCTGCGCGCCCGCCAGTCTGCCGACCACGGGCAGACGGCTCAGCACGCCCGCGTCGTGCGGAGCGGCGGCGAACTCGCCGGTCAGGTCCCGCCCTACCTGATGACGCCTCATGTGGGTGCCCCCGGGCCACAGGCGGCTGGCTGAAACGTCGTAGACCCGGCCCTTGAAGGCGATCCAGGCCGGGCGTCCGTCCCGGCCATCACAGCTCCTGAGCTCGTCCTCCGTTACCTCCCGGTCCATGCTGCGAAGCCAGAGCGCTGATGCCTCACGGCTCCCCTCCTTTTCCCGAATGGGGCAGCCAAGACGTTTATTGCGGGGGATACACCCGGATTATATCAGATCGATTCAGAATCGGATGCGGCCAACGACCACAACTGACCACCGGGGAGGAAGGTCCCCAGCATAGATTGACCGCTGTCGCCAACAACGATTGTCCGATGGGGGGCACCGGTCCGTATGCGACTTATGTCTCAGGCCGCGCCCGGCAGCCACCACCGCTCCCGGCATCTAGCGGCTGAATGCCTGCCGCAGAGCGGACACGGCATATCGGTAGGGCTCCCTGGCCGTCTCGGGGGGCAAGCCTTCTCTGCTTCTCGATGCTGATGGAACGCGGGTCCGCGCCGGTACCAAGCGCATTCAGACTGTCCAGGAACGCTTGTGCTCTTGGATCCCGGGGCATGAAGTCCTCCTGCCGATGCGGATTCTGGCGGCGGCTATGGCTCCAGCACCACCTTGATGGCGCCCGCCTTCCGATCGCGCGCCACGGCGAAGGCCTGCTGCGCCTGGGCCAGGGGGAAGCGGTGGGTGATCAGGCCCCTGGCCAGGGCCGGCTGCCTCGAAAGCAGCATGGCCGCCACGTCGAAGTCGCGCACCGCGCCGTTGGAGGCGTACATGAAGGAGGAGACAACCGTGATCTCCTTCATCATGACCAGCACCTGGGGCAGGGGCAGGCCGCTCCAGTGCGTCCCCAGCACCAGGAGCTTGCCCCTGGGCCGGCAGAGCTTGACCGCGGTGATCACCGCCTTCTCGGTCCCGGCGCAGTCCACCACCAGGTCGTACAGCCCCTCGATCCCGCCGGCCCCCAGGGACCGGCCCAGGGCCGCCTGGTGATCGTAGCGCGCGGACAGCCCGACCGTGGCACTGGAGGCCCGGGCCGCGGCCACCGCGCAGAGGCCGATGGCGCCCCCACCAATCACGGCCACGCGCTGCCCGCCCTCCAACCCCGCCCGCTGCAGGCCGTGCACCACCACCGCCATCGGCTCCACCAGGCAGGCATCACGCACGTTCAGGTTGGATGGGAGATGCACCAGGCAGCCCGGCGGAACGCGGACCACGTCCGCCATGCCCCCGTCCCGGCCAACGCCCAGAGACTGCCCGGCCCCCGCCGGGCAGAGGTTGTAGTCGCCCGACCGGCAGCTGGGGCATTCTCCGCAGGGCATGGAGGGCTCCACGACCACGGGGGTCCCGTCGTCCAGCACCCCCGCCACCTCGTGGCCGACCACGCAGCCCAGCGGCGACTTCATCTCCAGCATGTGCAGGTCAGAGCCGCATATGCCTGTGGAGCGCACCCGGACTCGGACCCCCTCCCCGGCCGGCTCCTCGATCTCCCGCACCTCCACCTCCCCATCCCGGAAGAAGACAGCACGCATGACCTCCCTCCTTTCCTCTGTTCTCAGGTTGCCCGCGTTCAGATGGCCCCGGCCATCTCCCTCAGACCGTATTCGTTCACGATCTTCCGGAGCTCCTCCAGGCGGCCAGGCGGCGCCGCCTGGCAATCGGGCAGCGGGTACGGCATACCGTACTGACGGTACTTCGGGACCCCCAGGCGGTGGTAGGGCACCAGCTCGATCTGCTGGAAGCCCAGCCCGGCCACAAAGCCGGCGGTGGCCCGCACGTCGTCCGGGGAGTCGTTGCACCCGGGGACCACCGGCACCCTGATGACCACGTCCTGGGGGGGCTTCACCGACGCTACCATCTTCAGGTTGTCCAGAATGAGGCCGTTCGACTGGCCGGTCAGCTCCCGGTGCCTCGCGGGGTCCAGGTGCTTTATGTCAAACTGCAGCAGGTCGACGTGCCGGAGCACCTCTTCGAGATGGCCCCACGGCGCGTGGCCGCAGGTCTCCAGCGCGGTGTGCAGGTAGGCTTCCCGGGCGGCCGCGAGCAACTCCGCCGCAAAGCGGTACTGCGCCAGTGGCTCGCCACCCCCCAGGGTCATCCCGCCGCCCGAGCGGCGGTAGAAGGGCCGGTCCTTCTCCACCTCCGCCAGCACCTCGTCCACGGTCATCTCCCGGCCCACGACCTTCAGGGCATCCTTTCCGCACACTGTAGCGCACCGGCCGCAGGCATCGCAGGCCCCGCGGTCAACGGCAGGCCGGCCCTCCGGGTCCAGCCGGATGGCGCCGGACGGGCACGCGGGGACGCAGGGCGCCCCGCACTCCCCGGCTGAAACGCACCGGGAGGCGACAAAGCCCAGCTCGGGACCGCTCCTCTGCGATTCCGGGTTGCAGCACCACAGGCAGCGCAGGGGGCAGCCCTTGAGGAAGACCAGCGTCCTGATCCCGGCGCCGTCGTGAATGGAGTAGCGCTGGATGTTGAAGACGCGGCCGGTCACCCGCACCCGTGCTCCGTCCTGGCGATGATATCGTCCTGGACCACCTTCTCCATCTCCACGAAGAAGGCGCTGTAGCCCACCACCCGCACCACCAGGTCCCGGTGGTCTTCCGGGTGTTTCTGCGCCTCCCTCAGCGTGTCGGCGCTGACCACGTTGAACTGGATCTCCCACCCCCCCAGGTCGAAGTAGGTCCGGATCAGGTCCGCCCATTTGGACATCCCGGCCCGGGTCTCCAATGCCACCGGGTGCATCTTCATGTTGAAGATGGTCCCCTGCACCAGGTTCATGTGCTCCAGGCTGGCCACCGACTTGATGGTAGCCGTGGGGCCGCTGACGTCGGTGCCCTGGGCCGGGGAGCAGGAGTCGCTGAGCGGCGCCCCGGCCTTCCGGCCGTCGGGCGTGGCCCCGCAGATGGCCCCATAGCTGACGTGGGCCGTCACCGGGGAGATGGTGGCCCCCTGGCGCTGGCCCGGCAGGGTCTGGTGCTGGCGCAACTCCTTGACCAGCAGGTTCAGGCAGTCCTTGGCCAGGCGGTCGACGCGGGGATCGTCGTTCCCGTACTTGGGCGCGCGCAGGCACATCTCCCGTATCGCCGGGCCGCCGGGGCTGGTCGACACGTCGTCGAAGTCGGTCTCCAGCGCATGCTTGAGCTGGGCCATGCTGAGGGCCCGGTCATCGAAGACCAGCTTCCTGATGGCCGCCAGGGAGTTGGCCAGCGTGCCGATCCCGACTATGCAGGCGTTCGCCGCGCGGTTGCCGTACAGCGCGCCGCCGTCATAGTAGCTTCTCCCCCGTTCGATGCAGTCCCTGGTGAGAGACGAGAGGTAAGGACACGGGCGGTACGTGGTGTGGGCCTCTATCACCGGCAGGGCCTGCAGGAACGAGATCCGGGACCACAGCCTGGCCTGCTGGGAGAAGGCCAGCATCACGTCATCGAAGTCCCTCCACTGCAGCATGTCGCCCGGCCCTCCTGCCAGCGGCTGCCCGGTGACCGGGCTCCTGCCCTGCAGCATCAGCTCCAGCAGCCTGCCCAGGCTTATGGCATGCTGGGCAATCCCCTCGGTGCCCTTTCCGGCAAAGGAGATCTCCGAGCACCCGATGATGCAGTAGTCATAGGCATCCTCCTTGGTCACTCCGGGAACGTAGGCCAGCTGGCTGGGGATGATCACGTCGTCGTTGAAGAGGGCCGGATGCCCGCCCCCGTGGCTCTTGATAGCCTCACAGCACTTCATCAGGAACCGTTCCGGGGTCCGTCTGTGTATCCTGGCCGACACCGTAGGCTCGTGGAGCTGCAGGTTGCTGGAGACCTCCAGCAGAAGGTAAGAGAGATCGTTGGTGGCATCGTAGCCATCGGCGGTCTGCCCGCCGATGGGCACTTGAATCCAGAAGGGGTAGCCGGTATGGGAGCGGGCCAGGCCCTCGCTGGTCAGGTCATTCGACTCTGCCAGCTTGAGCCACAGGCACTCCAGGAGCTCCAGCGCCTGGGCTTTCGTTGTGGCGCCGCTGCTGACGTCCTTCTCATAGAGGGAGAAGCAGTACTGGTCCAGGCGGCCGGTGCCTATGGAGACCCCGTTGGACTCTATCTGGACCGAGGCCATGATGAAGGCCACCGCCTGCAGGGCCTCCCGGAAGCTTCGGGCGGGACGGGCGGGCACCCATTCACAGGTCTCGGCAATCTGCAGGAGCTCCCGCCTTCTGTCGTCGTCTTTCTCCCGGGCCGCCTTCTCCCGCGCCAGGCCGGCAAACCTCCCGGCCCACTTGACCACCGCCCTGTCCGCGATCACCACCGCCCTCAGGAAGGGCAGCCTGGCGTAGTCCTCCGGATTGGCCAGGTCCAGCCGCCTGATGTGCTCCTCCGCAGCGTCGACGAAGGCGTTCAGGCCGCGGGAGATGACCCCCTCGCTATCCGGGGGGATGTGCCCCACCCCCTCCTGGTTGGCGATGCGGATGCTCATGAAGGTGGGCCTCGCCGCGGGCTTCACCTCATCCGTGTTGAGAGCGTCAGCTATGGCCACCAGGTTCCTCCCCCGCCAGTAGTCCATGCAGCCCCTGATCAGGGCCTTGTCCTCGTCACTCAGGAGCCAGGGATCGCTCTTCCGGGTCGAAATGGTGTCCAGCTCCTTCGCCAGCCAGGTGTCGTCATACTCCGGGAAGGTGAAGGCTCCCCTGGGCCTGGGAGCGATGTTGGCCACGATGAGCTCCCCGCCCTGGATCCAGATGGGCATCTCGGAGAGCACCCGCTCAAAGGCCATGGCCTGCCGCAGCACCGGCGGGAGGGCCTCCGTCTTCCGGTACGAATCGGTGACCAGCACGCCCCGCTCGGCGCAGATGCTGGGCCGGTGACCCATGTAGGTCTCTTTCAGCCTGACGGTCCGGGGTGTGCTGGGCCGGGGCCTCCCGGCGGTCCTGGTGGCGTCTGCTTCTACAGCCATCCTGGTATCTCCTCTCGGGCGCTGGTCCGCACCGGGCCAGCCAATATGCCTGGTCAGACGGGCCTCACCGCTGGACCTTGCCCGCCTTCTTCTTCCGATACTCCTGATACATCCTGAAGGACTCCCTGGGGTCAGTCCCCTGGGAGTACTCCGTGATGTACCCCAGGGCGGAGGTGGTATCTATGTAGGCCCACTTGTGGCCCGCATCCTGGGCAGGGCCCTGGGGCTCCCCGGTCTCGACGGCGGGGAATCCGGCCTGCTCCATCTTCCTTACTACCGCATCCAGGTCCGGCACAACGACGTGACCCAGGTGGTGGATCCCCTCCCCGCGCTGCTGCAGGAACTCGCGGTAGGTGCCCATCCCCTCGAGCGGCTGCAGCAGCTCCAGCATCAGGCTCCCCACCATGACCATGGCCGCCTTGAAGCTGTGGGCCGAGGGCTGACCTCGATATGTCAGGCGGCAGAGACTGCTGTCGATGGTGACCACCCACCAGGAATCCGGGGCAATGCCGAAGAGCCGGCCGTACTCCCTGATCCCCTTCTCGGCATCCTGCACCACGATCCCCGCCTGGAAGAGCTCGCCTACCTTGACAATGGGCGGAACTTGAGCTGTCATCCGACCTCCCCCTCGTTTTTCGCCCATTCTACCCCGCTATTGACAATTGTGTCAATAATGTGCTAGAACATACCCCAACTGTATCATCCATGTATCGTCAGGGCGTGAAAAGGATCATCAATGGGGCAGGCGGTGCAACTGGACGACCTTGACCTGGGCCTGATTGCCGAGCTGGAGCGTGACGGGCGGCAGAGCGTCAGCGAGCTGGCGGGACGGCTGCGGCTGAGCTGGTCCACCATCGCCGATCGCATCGAGAGGCTGGAGCGGGACAAGGTCATCCGGTTTCTGACGCTGGTCGACCCGCTGGCCATCGGCCACACCAAGCAGGTGCTGGTGGCCATCAACACCCCGCCCAGCCAGATCGATGCCGTGGCCCGCCGGCTGGCGGACATCCGCGAGGTCTACCATGTATCCATCCACACCGGGCGGTTCGATATCTTCGCCTCTGTGTCTCTGCCTGAGTCGGTGGACCTCTGGGACTTCGTCAGCGCCAGCCTGGCGCCCATCAAGGACATCACCAGGGCGGAGACGATGGTAAGCCTCAAGGTGGCCAAGTTCTCGCTGTCCCTGCTGGCCAACAGGTGCATATCCGCCGGCGGGAGCCGGCCCCCGCTACGAGGGCTCGACGAGCTCGACCACCGGCTGCTGCGGCAGCTCCGGGCCGGCCCCCGCAGCCCTTACACCACCCTGGCCGACGCCGCCGGATGCAGCAAGGCCACGGCCCGGCGGCGTATCGAGCGCCTGGTGGAGGACCAGGTCCTGCAGGTAATCGCGGTGGCCGACCCGGTCCGCCTGGGCTACAACATCCGGGCCAACATCGGCCTCGGGGTGCGTCCGGGCATGATCGACCAGGCCGCCGCCACCCTCTCGGCCTCGCCGGAAACGCACCACGTCGTCATCACCACCGGGTCCTTCGATCTGCTTTTCACCACCTTCCTCAAGACCCAGGAGGACCTGTCCCGGTTCGTTCGGGAGTACCTGGGGACGGTGCCCGGCGTGGTCAGTCACGAGGTGATGGTGCTGATGAAGGTGACCAAGGACAACCTCGGCGCCGACTGGGGATTCGGGGCCCTGCCGCCAGCCGGGAGCGGCCGGAAGTGAAGCAGCATCTATGGAAGGCCTGACACAGGTAGGCGACTGCACCTACCGGCTCGAGGTGCCGGAGGCCAGCACCTTCGTGCCCGCGGTCTCCTACTTCATTACGGATGGAGACGGTGCCCTGATCGATCCCGGACCAGGCGCCGCCGTCCCCGCCCTGAGGCGGGCCATGGAATCCCTCGGCCTGCGCCGCCTGGACTGCATCATCCCTACCCATGTCCACGTCGACCACGCCGGCGGCGCCGGAGCCGTGGCGGCGCTGTGCCCGTCCGCCCGGGTGCTGGTGCACCCCCGCGGGGTCCGGCACCTGGCCCATCCCGCGCACCTGATCGAGATCACGCAGCAGATCTACGGCACTGACTTCGAGACGCGTTCGGGAACGGTGCTCCCGGTCTCCGGGCCGCAGCTGCGGGGCGTTGAGGACGGAGAGGTAGTCCGCCTCGGAGGCCGAGAGCTCCAGTTCATCCACGCGCCGGGGCACGCCTCGCACCACCTGGCCATCCTGGACAGAAGCCAGCAGGGCCTCTTCTGCGGAGAGGCGCTGGGCCTGCCCCCCCACCTGCTGCCCAGCGTGGCCCCCTACAGCTTCCACGAGGAGGACTACCTGGCCACTATAGAGAGCCTGCGGCGCCTGGATCCGCGGGTGCTCTTCTTCGCCCACGGAGGGGCCGACGCCCATCCCCGGCCAGCCTTCACCACGGCGGCGGAGAACACCCGCATCTACTCCCGGATGACGCTGGACGGCCTCCGGAAGGGCGAGTCCCCGGCTGAGATCGCGCTGCGCTTCGTGGTCGACGTGAAGCGCCGTTTCGGCCTGACCTATGCCCCGGACGGGGCACAGCTCCTGGTCACCGGGTACGAGATGTACTTCCGCAAGAAGGGCCTGGCCTGAGCCTCCCGGCCCGGACCCGGCAGTCCGCTTTACCTTGGCTTTACCCCCCGGTGCTATAATCGGCAGCGAAGCCATGCGCATCCTGGTTGTGGAGGACGAGAAGGACCTGGCTGACGCCCTGGCCAGGGGGCTGGGGCGCCAGGGATACGCCGTGGACGTGGCCTACGATGGCGATGAGGCCCTGCGGGTGGCCGAGATCAATGAGTACGACCTCCTGGTCCTGGACCTCAACCTGCCCAAGGTCGATGGCATGGAGGTGTGCCGGCGGGTCCGGAGCACCGGATCGTCGATCGGGATACTGATGCTCACGGCGCGCACGGCGCTGGGCGACCGGGTAGAAGGGCTGGACCAGGGCGCCGACGACTACCTGGTCAAGCCGTTCCACTTCCCCGAGCTGTTGGCCCGGGTGAGGGCCATCCTGCGCCGCGAGGGGGAGCAGCGCCAGCTCATACTGAAGGTCGGCGACCTGGTGCTCGACCCCAACGCGCACCGGGTGTCGGTGGGAGACACCCTGGTGAGCCTCACGGCCAAGGAGTTCGGCATCCTGGAGTACCTGATGCACAACGCCGGCTGCGTAGTGAGCCAGGAGGACCTGCTGGAGCACGTCTGGAGCGAGAACGCCAACCTCTTCACCCAGTCGATCAAGGTGCACATCAACAACCTGCGCAAGAAGCTGGACGCCGCCGGCGGGGAGGGGCTGATCGCCACCATCAAGGGGAAGGGGTACATGATCGGGTGAAGAGCATGCAGGTACCTGCATTCTTCAAGACGATACGCTTCCGGCTGACTCTCTGGTACTCCACGGTCCTGGTGGTCTTCATGCTGGTGCTGCTGCTGGGGATCAACGTGGCCATGCTCCGGTCCCGGCCCGAGGCCCCCGAGCGCCCGCCCATCTTCCCCGGCACCGAGGAATCGTGGAGAGAGCCCTTCGAAGACCAGTGGAACCGCAACCTGACCAACCTGCGCACCTTCTCTCTGGTGGGCGTAGGGGTGATCTTCGTGGTGGGGGCCGTCGGAGGCTACGTCATCTCGGGAATGATGCTGAAGCCCATAGACCGCGTCTCCTCCCTGGCGGCGCGCATCTCCCACACCAACCTCAAGGAGCGCATCAACCACGAGGGGCCGCAGGACGAGGTGAAGCGGCTGGCCGACACCTTCGACGGCATGCTGGAGCGCCTCGACGACGCCTTCGACTCGCAGAAGCAGTTCATCCAGGACGCCTCGCACGAGCTGAAGACACCCATTGCCACCGCCCAGACCAACATCGAGGTGCTGGAGATGGACCAGGACGCCACAGTAGAGGACTACAGGCACACGACAGAGGTAGTGAAGCGGAGCCTGGCGCGGCTCGATTTCCTCAGCCAGGGACTGCTGCTGCTGTCACAGGGGAGCCAGTCGCAGACCAAGTGGGCGGAGCTGGACCTGGCCTCCCTTGTTGACGAGGTGGTGGCGGAGTGCCGGCCCGTGGCCGCCTCCGCCGGGGTCAGCCTCGAAGCCGTGGGCGCCAGGCAGGCCCTCCCGGTCAAGGGCGACGCCATCGGCCTCAAGCAGGTGATCACCAACCTGGTGGATAACGCCATCAAGTACAACCGCCCCGAGGGCAAGATCGAGATCTCGGCCCGGGCCGAGGCCTCGGGCGCAGCCGAGGCAGCCAGGGTGGTCCTGGAGGTCCGGGACACCGGCATGGGCATTTCGGCCACCGACCAGCAGCACGTCTTCGACCGCTTCTACCGCGTCGACAAGTCCCGGTCGCGGGCCCAGGGAGGCAGCGGCCTCGGCCTGGCCATAGTCAAGAAGATCGTCGAGGAGCACGGCGGCACCGTCGCCGTGGAGAGCGCTGTCGGCGCCGGGAGCACCTTCCGGGTCAGCCTGCCGCTCCTGTCCCGGCCCTAGCCTCCGGGACCACCGCCGTGCCAGGCTCCCATTGTCCGGCACAGCAAAGCACCATGTGAACTGACGCCCCCCCCGCCCGCCTTTACTGGGCCTTTACCAATCGAATGATATAGTCCGGGGCGAGGATAGTGAGAGGAAGGTCCGCCGGGGCCCCGTCCTGGCGGGCAGGGAGTCACGATTATGTCAACCGGGGCAGAAAGGTCCAAGGCATGAGTCTGCTGTTGAGGTCACTGCGCAACCTGGTCCGCAGCCCGCTGCGAACCATGCTCATGGTGGTGCTGCTGGCGGTCAGCATCGGGCTGGCTCTGATAATGGCCACCGTCCACGCCGCCACACAGAGCGAGCTGGACAAGGTCGGAGGCCAGATCGGCACGGAGATCACGGTCCGCTCCGCGGGGTCGTTTGGGGGCATGGGCGGCGGTGAACCATTGGACGCGGACGGCGTGGACCAGCTTGGCAGTATAGACCACGTGGCGTCGGTGCAGGCCACCGTGCAGACGCAGTACACCGGCGACAGCCTGGAGTCAGGGGTGGAGGCAGGCACCATAGGGACACCTCCCGGCCAGAGGCCCGGCCGGGAGGCCTCGTCCGGCCCCCTGACGCCTCCGCCTGGAGGCGGTTTCGGCGGGGGGATCATGGTGATGGGGGTCAGCGCCGCCGCGGAGAGCCCCGCGCTGATGGGCGCCGCCACGTTCGAAGTGGTGGAAGGCAGCTATCTCACCTCGGACAACACCGACGAGATGGTGATCGGCCAGGCGCTGGCCGAGGCCAACAGCCTGACGGTTGGCTCCACGGTAGACCTGGAAGGGACGGACCTGACGGTGGTCGGCATCTACGACAGCGGCACCGTCTTCGCCAACAACATGATAGTGATGCCCGTCCAGACCGCAGAGCGGGTATTCAATCTGGACGGCGTCACCTCGATCACCGTCATGGCCGACGACGTGGCCAACGTGGACGCAGTGGTGGCAGGCATCCGGGAGGTCTTCGATGAGGAGACCGCGGACGTCACCACGGCCGAGGACATGTACCGGCGCATCGGCGGATCGGTGGACAGCACCGAGAGGGCCAGCAACATAGGCATGATAGTGGCCTTCGTCGTGGCCGGGGTGGTGGTCCTCTTCTCCGTGATACTGATGATCCGGCAGCGGGTGAAGGAGATCGGCATCATGAAGGCCATCGGGGCCTCCAACTGGCGCATCGGGCTGCAGTTCAGTCTGGAGACCATGGCGGTCAGCGTGGCGGGGGCCGTGATCGGCGCCCTGATCACCTACCCCCTGGCCCAGAAGGTGGCCGACCTGATGACCGGCAGCGGCTCGACGCCTGCTGCCGGACCGGGGATGGGCGGAGGTCCCGGGGGCATTTTCGCCGAGGTCGGCGGCCGGATCGGCGGGCTCGACGTGGCGGTCTCACCAACCATCTTCCTGTGGGCCCTGGCCGTAGCCGCCCTTCTGGCGGTCCTGGCCAGCGTCCTCCCGGCCTGGTACATCGCCCGAGTCAGACCCGCGGAGGTGCTGCGCAATGAGTAACAATGGAACGGTAGTCTCGGTCCAGAAGCTCTCCAAGCACTTCAAGTCCGGTGGCACCACGGTGCCGGCTGTCGACGACATCTCCTTCGAGCTGCCCCGCGGCAAGATGATCGCCATCAAGGGATCGAGCGGGAGCGGCAAGAGCACGCTCCTCAACCTGATAGGGGCCCTGGACAGGCCCACGTCGGGGACCATCATTGTCGACGGGGTGGACGTGTCGCGGGTGCACGGCGGAGGAGAGGTCAGGTACCGGCTGAGCAAGGTGGGGTTTGTGTTCCAGTCCTACTACCTGATACCAAACCTGACCGCCCTGGAGAACGTCATGCTGCCCATGGAGCTGAATGGCACGAAGCGGAAGCAGCGTGAGGCGAAGGCTCGCGAGCTTCTCGAGAGGGTGGGGATAGATGAGCCCCGCCAGGCCCGGCGCCCCACCCGGCTTTCCGGCGGCGAGCAGCAGCGGGTAGCCATCGCCCGGGCCCTGGCCAACGGCCCTTCCCTCATCCTGGGGGACGAGCCCACCGGCAACCTGGACTCCAGGACCGGGAAGCGCATCGTGGAGCTCCTCTACAGCCTGACGAAGGACGGGAAGACCGTCATCCTGGCCACCCACGCCCCGGAGATCGCCACCAGGGCGGACATGGTCCTGGAGATGGAGGACGGGAAGGTGACCATCTCGTCTGCCCCGGCCAGCGGGGCGCGACGGTGAGGTGGCTCCGGCCGCGCCTGCTTCGAGGAACGGACCGCCAGCAAGCTGCGGGAAAAAGGCTTGCAGTCCGGGCGGCGTTGCCTTAGGTTGGTAGGGGAGGCCTGTTTCGGAAGGAGGAGTGATGCGGAGAACAATGAAGCACGTGCTGATCGTCCTGGTGGTGCTGGGCCTGGTGGGAGCCGGCCTGGCCTGCGGACTGGGAGGCTCGAACGACAACTCGGCCACCGCCGCCAACACCCCCATCGATGCCGACTGGAGCCCGGTCTACGTGGACGACCAGGTCGGAGCCGTCCTGTCCAAGGCAGACCTGGTGACGCAGCTGGCCCCGGCAGTGGTCTCCATCACCACCGAGGGCATGACCTACGACATGTTCTACCGGGCGGTCCCATCCACCGGGGCCGCCAGCGGGGTCATCATCGACCCGGAGGGCATCATCGTGACCAACAACCACGTGGTGGCGGACGCCACCAGCCTCACCATTACCTTGAACGACGGCAGCACTTACGAGGCCGTGAAGTGGGCCGGGGACGAGGCCACCGACCTGGCCGTGGTCCAGATCAAGCCGGACAACGACCTGCCCTACGCCCACTTCCTGCGCAACTCGCTGGGGAACCTGGCCCTGCTCGAAGATGTGGTGGCAGTGGGCAATGCGCTGGCCCTGCCCGGCGGGCCCACCTGGACTGAGGGGGTGGTCAGCTACCTGGGCCGGTCCATCGAGGAGTCCACCGGCGCGGTGCTCGATGACCTGATTCAGACTGACGCCGCCATCAACTCGGGAAACAGCGGAGGCCCGCTGGTGAACATGTCCGGCCAGGTGGTGGGCATCAACACGGCCATAGCCTCCGACGCCGAGAACATCGGCTTCGCCATCAGCACCAACACGGCCATCGACACCGTTTACTCCCTGGTGACCAAGGGCTACGAGTCCTCAGCCTGGCTGGGAGTGAACACCTACACCGTCACCCCCAATATCCAGACCCAGTACAGCCTGGCGGTTGACTCCGGGGCCCTGGTATGGTCGGTGGTCTCGGGGAGCCCGGCCTCTGCCGCGGGGCTCAAGCGCTTCGACGTTATCACCAGGCTGGGACACACGGACGTCGCCACCAGCCAGGACCTGGGCTCCGCCATACAGGCCCACTCTCCCGGCGACAAGGTGGTGGTCACGTTCATGCGGGGGCAGACCTCCAGGACCGCCGAGGTCACCCTGGGCCAGACCCCATCCAGCTAGGGCGGCCGCCGGGCGCGCTCGTTCTCTTCAGGGAGCGAGGTCAAGACAAGGGGAGGGCCATATGGCCCTCCCCTCTTTGGATGGCAGATTCGACTACACCAGCGCGGCGATCTTGGCCGCCTGGGTGTGCACCTCGCAGGCGTCCCTGGGCTTGACGCAGTCCCCCACCATGTGGAACTCGATCCCGGTCCCCTCCAGCTCGCGCGCCAGGTCGGCGACGGACCTCATGCCGACGGAGAAGATCACCGTGTCGGCCGGCACCGGGTAGATCTCGCCGTTCATCAGGATGATCACCGAGCTGTCATTGATCTCCACCACGGTGGCGTTCAGGTAAAGCGGCACTCGGAGTTCGACCAGCCGGTTGGCTATGGACTGGAAGGTGAACTTCTCCAGCTTGACGCCGTCCTCGCCCAGGCCGCCGCGGGTGATGATGACTACCGGCTTCCCCGCCTCGGCCAGCTTGATGGCCACCTCCATGCCGATGAAACGCCCGCCGACCACCGCAGACACTCCCTTCACGCCCACCTTTTCCGCCAGGACATCGTGGCCCTGGACCACATGCTCCTTGTCGGCCCCGGGGACCCGCAGGCCGATGGGCACCGCGCCGGTGGCCAGGATCACGGTGTCCGGCGCTGCCTGGAGAACGGTCTCGCGGGTGACCGCCTGGTTCAGCTTCACCGGTATGGCCAGCCGCGATATCTGCTTGTTGAGGTAGTCGGTCAGGTGGCGGTAGCTGCCCTTCCCCGGTGAAGCACAGGCCACATTCCACTGTCCGCCCAGCTCACCGGTCTTCTCGCAGATGGTCACGTGGTGGCCGCGCTCGGCCAGGAGCACGGCCGTCTCCATTCCGGCCAGGCCGCCCCCCGCCACCAGGACCTTCTTGGGCTTGGCCGCCGGCTTCAGCGGATAGCGGGCCTCCCGGAACAGGAAGGGATTGACAGTGCAGGACGGAGCGCCCGCCTCCATCCGGAGGCAGTTGTTGCAGTAGAGGCAGTTCCGGACGTCTTCACGCCGCCCCGCCTTGATCTTGTTCGGCAGGTCCGGGTCGGCCAGGAGAGGCCGGCCCATGGCCACGAAGTCGGCTTTGCCCTCCTCCAGGACCCTCACCCCCACCTCCGGAGTTATCTTCCCCGCGGCGATGACCGGCACCTTCACCGCCTGCTTGATCTTCTCCGCCAGCGGGACCATGGCGCCCTCCGGGAAGGGATAGGCCGGGATCCCCTGGGGCGTCCAGAACTCCATGCCGGAGGAGACGCTGATGGCGTCCGCGCTGGCCTTCTCCAGTATGGCGGCCTGCTCCTGGGCCTCCTCAATGCTCACGCCGCCCTCTATGTCATCGCTGGCATTCATGCGGACGATAATGGGGAAGTCCGGGCCCACCACCTCCCTCATCCGCTCCACGATCCGCCGGGCAAACCGGACCCGGTTCTCCACGCTGCCTCCCCACTGGTCTGTCCGCTTGTTGGTCAGGGGAGACATGAAGGTGCTGACCAGGCAGCCGTGGCAGGCGTGCAGCTCCACGGCATCGGCGCCGGCTTCCTTCGCCCGCCGGGCGCCCTGGCCGAAGTCCTCGATGTACCTCTCAATTTCCTCTTCGCTGAGCACGTGGTAGCTGTAGGTGCTCTTCAGCCACAGGGTGGTGCTGGGCACCTTGATGGTGCAGCCTTCAGGGACATACCCGGAGTACAGGTAGATCATGCCGATGTGCATCAGCTGCACCGAGAGCTTCGATCCGGCGGCGTGGACGGCATCCGCCAGGACCTTCCAGTGGCCCACCTGGCCATCGTCGCTGATGACTATGGTGTATGGCAGCGAGGAATCGGCGCTCACCGAGGCGTAGTGCGGGGTGATGAGGGCCGCGCCACCCCTGGCCCGGGCCGCGTAGTAGCCGATCTCCTTGCCGGTGGCAGACCCCTTGGCGTCCGACAAAGCAACGCCCATGGCCGGCATCACTATCCGGTTCTTGAGGGTCATCTTGCCTATCGTTCCCGGCTGAAACAGACGATCGAAGTTCATTCTCGTGGTCACTCCTTCTTCAGACTCTCCCATAGCTCTCCCTGCCAGTTCACGTACATGAACGAGGCTTTCACTATCTTCAGGCTGGTAACGGTCTCCATGCTCCTGATGCCGCGTATCTGGCCCAGCTGGCCGTTCAAGACATCCATCATCTCCGGCCGGTCACGGAAGGTCATCCAGGCCAGCACGTCGTACCGCCCGGTGCACAGGGCTACGCTGTGCACGCTCCGGTGGTTGCCCACCGCCTCCGCCACATCATTGATCCTGTCGGGGGCCACCTTGAGGCCCGTGGAAACCACCAGCTTGTATCCCAGCGCCCGGGGATCAACCATGGTCACCAGCCTGATGACTCCCTCATCATGAAGCCGTCTCATGCGGCGCAGGATGGTGGGCTTGCTGGTCTTCAGCTTCGCGGCCAGGTCGGCGGCCGTCTGACTGCTGTCCCGCTGCAGCGTGCCGATGATGGCCATGTCCAGCTGGTCCAGGGAGACCTGCCGGGTGCACGGCCGGTAGCCCTCATCCGCAGAGAGGAGGGCCGGAGATATCTTGACCTCCTGGCACATCACCGTCTCGATCCGCGACATGCCCCGCACCCTGCCCAGGCCGCCGGCCAGGAACTCCAGTATCTCGCCACTGCTCTTGAAAAGGCCCCAGGCCATGATGTCGAAGGGGCCGGCGCAGAGGGTGACATAGTGGATAGGGGACAGGGAGGCCACGCCCTCGGCCACCCTGAGCATCCTCCCGGGGGCAGTGCTGATGCCGAAGACCACGCTGTCGGTATAGCCCAGGGCCACGTGGTCCGCCAGGCACACCGTCCGGATCACGCGGGAGTCGACCAGCTTCTGCATCACGGCGCCCACCGTCGGCCGGCTGATGCCCAGCTTGGCCGCCAGCCCTGACTGGGTGCTGCGCGGTTCGGACTCCAGCAGCTTGATGAGCCCCAGGTCCAGGTCACTGAGATCAATGCGTCTGGATGCAGGTGGCTCTTGTCTCACGCTTGAATCCTTGCATCTCGTTACGCTGGATGGTATAATCCTTTACACCTAGATAAGCCTATTCTGTCATACTATTACTTCCGAGTCAACATCCCGCGCACGCGCCGGGCCCGGGGAGGCGGCTATAATGGGGAGTTGACCAGGGGGGTGAGCTTGCGTATCGTTCGCTTCAGGAGCGGTGACCGGCCACAGTACGGGATTCTCGACGGGGACCGGGTCCGGGCCCTGCACGCCAGCCCCTTCTCCCTCCGCGGGCGGGCCGCCCTTCAGGACAGAAGCAGCCTCGACGGCCAGGAGCACCGGCTGGAAAAGGTCAAGCTCCTCGCCCCCTGCACCCCTTCGAAGGTGGTCTGCCTGGGGGTCAACTACCGCAGCCACGCCGTTGAAACGGGCCTGCCTATACCCCCCGTTCCCCTTCTCTTCCTGAAACCGTCCACGGCCGTCATCGGGCCGGAGGAGGCGATCGTCCTTCCCCGGCAGGAGAGGCGCCGGGTGGACTACGAAGCGGAGCTGGGGGTGGTCATCGGCCGGCGCGCCCGGGAGGTCCCGCGCCAGCGGGCCAGGGACTTCGTCCTGGGCTACACCTGCTTCAACGACGTGTCGGAGCGCTACTCTCAGAAGTCGGACGGCCAGTGGACCAGGGCCAAGGGCCACGACACCTTCGCCCCGATCGGGCCCTGGATCGAGACCGAGGTCGAACCGGATGATTTGGCGGTGGAGTCATTCCTGAACGGGGAGCGGCGCCAGTCGGGGCGTACCGGCGACCTCATCTTCAGCGTGGACGACGTCATCAGCTTCGTCTCGGCCATCATGACCCTGCTGCCGGGGGACGTCATCGCCACCGGGACGCCGTCGGGCATCGGCAAGATGCGGCCCGGCGACGTCATCGAGATCAGGATCGAGAAGATCGGCGCCCTGAAGAACCACGTGGTGGAGCACGCATAGGGAGGCCACATGCAGAAGCTCGCCCACCTCTTCCAGCCGCTCCGGATAGGGCGCATGGAGCTGAAGAACCGCATCGTCGTGCCGGGCATGGACCCCAGCTTCGGCATAGACGACGAGGGCCGGGTGACCGAGGAGTTCATCGCCTTCGTGGTCGAGAGGGCCCGGAGCCGGCCGGGGATGATCGTCTCCCCGGCCATGGCCGTCCACCCCACGGGCATCGCCAACCCGGGCACCGTCCACATGCTCCTGGTGTCGGACGAGCACATCCTGCCCAGCCTGGAGGGCCTGGTAAGGGCGGTCCACCAGCATGATGTTCCGTTCGGGGCGCAGCTCACGCACTGCGGGCTGGGGCACCTGCCGGACTTGGCCATCGTTCCCTCGGAGCGGCCGGCGGGGACCGAGATGGGTCCCACCAGGGCGGCCACCCCGCAGGACATCCATGAGTTCGTCCGCTCCTTCGGACTGGCGGCCGAGCGATGTATCGGCATCGGCTTCGATTTCGTCGAGATCCACGGCGCGCACGCCTACCTTATCAACGAGTTCCTCACGCCCCGGTACAACCAGCGCACCGACGAGTACGGAGGCCCCTTCGAGAACCGGACCCGGTTCCTCCTGGAGGTGGTCCGCGAGGTCCGGAGCAGGGTGGGGGCGGGAACTCCGATCGGAGTGCGGCTGGGCGGCGACGACTTCATCGGCGAGGGCGGGTGGCAGCTCCCGGAGCTCTGCCGGCTGGCGCCCATCCTGCAGAAGGAGGGCGTCGACTACCTGAATATCACCCAGGGCGGTTTCTCGTACGGCACCATACAGATCAACATCGCCCCCATGTACGAGCCCCAGGGGGCCTTTGTCCGGTTCGCCGCCGAGGTCAAGAAGCACGTCTCCATACCGGTGGGGACGGTAGGACGGATCAAGGACCCCTTGATGGCCGACCGCATCGTCAGGGAGGGCCAGGCCGACTTCGTCTGCATGGCCCGGGCCCAGCTGGCCGATCCCGAGCTGGTGGAGAAGGCCCGGAGGGGTAACCTGGCAGACGTACGGCCCTGCCTGGCCGAGTGCCTGGGCTGCATCGAAGGCATCTTCCGTCACGCCACGGCCAGCTGCGCCGTCAACCCCAGGGTGGGGCGGGAGCATTCGGTCAAGGACGTCCCGGGCGAGAAGGGTGGAGCACCCCGGCGGGTGCTGGTCGCCGGGGGCGGGGTGGCCGGGCTGGAGGCGGCCAGGAGGGCGGCCCTCTCGGGGCACCGTGTCACGCTGTGCGAGAGCCGGGGATGGCTGGGGGGTCAGGTGCGCCTGGCGGCCATGATACCCCAAAGGCAGGAGATGGCGGACATCCTCCCCTGGTACGAGAGACAGCTGCACCAGCTCGGGGTGGAGATACGCCTGAATACGACCGTCGATGAAGGCCTCCTCGACCGGATCAAGCCGGATGTCCTGGTGCTGGCCACCGGCAGCCTCCCCGAAGCGTCGCTGGGCTTCGTGGCAGGCCTGGCGAATATCGACAGCATCCAGGTGATCATGGTAGACGAGCTGCTGGAGGACCGCCGGCCCACCGGGGACACGGTGCTGGTGGTGGGCGGCGACCAGGTAGGGATGGAGGTGGCGGACTACCTCTCCGAGCAGGGCAAGGCCGTGCACGTGGTGGAGGCCGGCCCCCACTTCGCCCACAAGCTGGCCACCAACGACCGGCGCTACCTGATGTCGAGGCTGAAGGCCAAAGGAGTCAGGCAGTACAAGAGCGTGGAAAAGGTGGAGATCCGGCCCGGAGATGAGGTGTGGGTAATAGCCGCCGGCCAGACGCCGGCGGGCGCCGGCGGGAGGCTGCAGCTGCCAGGGATCGACACCATAGTGCTGGCCGCCCAGAGGCGGCCCAGCGTCTTCCTGGCCGAGGTGGCGGAAGGGAAGGCGATCGAGGTCAGGATCGTGGGGGATGCCGCCGGCGTCGCCGATCAGGAGCAGGGGACCATCATGGCCGCCATTGCCACCGGGTATGACGCGGGGCGCCGGATATGAGACCGTGGCGCCGCGGGGCGCCGGATATGAGACCGTGGCGCCCGCTCTGATGCCACGAGACCCATTGCTGAGTTTGAGCGATAGATATCGATGAAGGGAGACTGATCATGGCCACAGACCCCAGATTTGCCAGGCTTCTCGCGCCGGGCCGCATCGGCCGGATGGAGCTGCGTAACCGCATCATCATGGCCCCCATGGGGACCGGATACGCCACCGAGGAAGGGCTGGTGACCCAGCGCCTGAAGGACTACTACGAGGAGCGCGCCAGAGGCGGGGCCGCCCTGATCATACCGGGCGTGCTGTCCGTCGATCCGGCCGGGGGCCGCTGCGCGTCGGACCAGCTGTCCATCGCCGCCGACCAGTACGTCCCGGGACTCAAGGAGCTGACCGACGCGGTGCACCGGCACGGCGCCAAAATCGCGGCCCAGATTCAGCACGCCGGCAAGATAGCCACGGTGGACGTTTGCCTGGCCGTTCAGCCGGTGACCGCCTCGGAGATGTCGGCCGCCGACGCCAATGCCGCCGTGGACTTGAACCTGGATGAGATCATGCGCATGGCGCAGCGGTTCAGCAAGATGCCGCCGAACTTCATGAGCAGGGCCATGACCCTGGAGGAGATCCCCCACTATGTCGCCCTCTTCGCCGAAGCGGCGGAGCGGGCCCGGAGGAGCGGCTTCGACGGAGTGGAGATCCATGCCGCCCACGGCTACCAGATATACTCCTTCCTGTCCCCCTACGCCAACCACCGCACGGACCAGTACGGCGGCGACCTGAGAAACCGGGCCCGCTTCCTCCTGGAGATCATCCAGGCCACCAGGGCCAAAGTGGGCCCGGACTACCCGGTTTGGTGCCGCATCGACGGCCGGGAGTGGAACGTGCCCGGGGGCATCACCCCTGAAGACAGCCGCGCCCTGTCCATCATGCTGCAGGAAGCCGGCGTGGATGCCATCCACGTCAGCGGGTACGGCGCCGTGCCCGGCACCTTCATCGACGCCCCGATCACCTACCTGCCCGGGCGCCTGGTGCCGGACGCGGAGAACGTCAAGAGGGCGGTCAAGATACCGGTGATAGCGGTGGGCCGGATCAGCCCGGAGCTCGGTGAGGAAGTGCTCCGCCAGGGCCAGGCCGACTTCATCGCCATGGGCCGGGCCCTCCTGGCCGACCCCGAGCTGCCCAACAAGCTGGCCGCCGGGAAGCGGGACGAGGTCAGGCCCTGCATCCGCTGCTACGAGTGCGCCAGCGCGCACGTGGAGAGCATGTCCACCATCTGCTCCGTGAACGTGGCCTGCGGCCGGGAGGCCGAGTTCCGCTTCCAGCCAGCGGCCAAACCGCGAAACGTAGCCATCATCGGCAGCGGCCCGGCCGGCATGGAGGCCGCCCGCATCGCCGCGCTGCGCGGCCACAAGGTGACCCTCTACGAGAAGAACCGCCGCCTGGGCGGCTCGCTGGTCTTCGCCTCCGTGGTCAGCGAGGACAACCAGGGCCTCCTGGACTGGATGATCGGCCAGATGAAGAAGCTGCCCATCGACATCAGGATGGGCGCGGAGGTCACCCCCGAGTCCATCAAGGCCGCCAATCACGACGTGACCATCGTGGCCGTCGGGCCCAACATCGATGCCCCAAAGATCCCCGGCGGCGAACGGCGCAACGTCATGACCGGCAAGGACCTGCGGGAGATGATGAACGGGCGGGACCTGTCAGGCAAGATGGCCTGGTGGATCAAGCTGGGCCTGCCGCTGGTCAAGCCGGTGCTGCAGCGCATGAGCCCGTCGGCCGCAGCCGCCTTTACCCGCCGCTGGATGCCCGTGGGCAAGAACGTGGTGGTCATTGGCGGCGACCTGGTGGCCGTGGAGCTGGCCGAGTTCCTGGTGGAGCGGGGCCGGAAGGTGACCATGGTCTCCACCGAGAGGTCGATGGCGCCGGAGATGTCCATCGCCAGGCGCTGGCGGGTCCTGGGCGGGCTGCGCCAGCACGGCGTGGTGATGCACAACAAGGCCCGCTACGGGGAGTTCAACGACAAGGGCGTGGTCTTTTCCGACAAGGAGAAGAAGACCCAGACCCTACCGGCCGACACCGTGTTGATCGCCGAGGGCATCAAGAACAATCCCGGCCTGTTCCAGTCCCTGGAAGGCAAGCTGCCGGAGCTGTACCAGGCCGGCGACTGCGCCAACGTGCGCCTGATACTGGGGGCCATCGAGGACGGCGCCCGGATCGCCATGAAGATTTAGCCCTTCTCTTCAGATCAACCGCGGAGGGCTCGATCGCGGTATCGGGCCCTCCGCCTCGCCTGAAGGGTTCTGATGGTTTTCTTCACCGACGCCGAGTTCGAGGCGGCCTTCGGCGCTCATGCCGCCGGGGCCATCCGCATGCTGGGCCGGCACGCCGCCGGCATCTGCCGGGACTGCGGCGGCGAGTGCTGCCGCCGCATCCGGTGCGAGTTCTTCTCCGGACGCTTCCCCGCCTGCCCCATCTTCGACTACCGTCCGGCCAAGTGCCGCCTCTACTTCTGCGAGCGCATCCTGGAGAACGAGGCCCTCAGCCAGGAGGAGCGGGCGGTCCTGGACCAGCCGGCGGTGGAGGTCTCGGAGGCGCTGCGGCGGGGATGGGGCCTGGGCCTCTTTATCGAGCCGCCGGTCAAGATCGGGGACCGTAGCTGGCTGACGCCCCTGGGCATCGAGGGAGAGGTGACCGCTGCCGTCGCCGCGCTGGAGTCGGGCAGCACGAGCGCAGACGCCGCGGCGGCCAGGCTGCGGCGCATAGTCCGGCGCTGCCGCGGCAGCGGGCCGGCCTCATGACATGGCTCGCCGTCGCCGGCCCCGCGCCGGGGGCGCCCGCCCTGCTCCGCGCGGCCGGCGGAGATCGGCGAAATGAGCAGAGGTGCGGCCTTCGCCGCACCTCCACCACGACTGGAAGAAGCGATCCCGCTAGTGCACTATGGAAGAAGGGCCAACCAGGGCTTCCGGGATGTACTCCGGGGGATGCACCAGCTCCATCACAATGGCCTTCGGCCCGCACTTGATGGCGCACAGCCCGCAGCCCACGCATTTCTCCTTGCTGATCACCGCCACCTGGCCCTTGCCTCCCGGAGCGCTCTTCAGCTCGATGGCGCCGAAGCCGCAAATCCGGACGCAGTCCTGGCATCCATCGCGGCAGAGCTTCTCGTTGACCTTGGGCAGGAAGCGGCTGGGCCGCAGCGCCGCCATCACCTTGTCCCCCCGCAGGATGGGGTGCAGGACCAGGCAGGCGTCCGCGCAGCAGTAGCAGATGAACTCCAGCCCCTGCATGACCGAGATGTTGGTCACCGTGGGGGTCAGGCCGGCGTCCGTAGCCTGATGGTGAATCGAGATGGCCTCATCCGCGGACACCTTCTTGCCGCTGCCGCGGTACAGGTCGTATTCGGCCCTCCGCCCGAACTGGGTGCAGGTGAAGATGGGGTGCTGGCATTCGCCCTGCCGGCTGGACTGCATCCCGACGCGGCAGCAGCAGCGCCGGATGCTGATCAGGTCCTTGTGGGCCATGATGATCTCCTCCGCGCTCTCATGCGGCAGCGGCTTGAAACCGGCGGGCATGGCCTTCATGGGCATGATGACCCGCAGGGCCGGCTGGGGCAACTGGGTGAGGCCGCCCACTATCTCCTTCCACCAGCCGGCATCGTAGAGGTCCATCCACAGCTGGCCGATGCCCTCCGGGATGAGCTCCGGCACGCTGGCCAGGATGTTGTCGTGCAGCGTCCCCAGGTCCCGGGGGAAGCGCGTGCCCTTGCGCGACGTCACCACCAGGCCACGGCGGGCCAGCTGCAGCATCTTGTCCTCGACCTCCTTCTCGGTCATCTTGAACTTGGCCGCCAGATCGGCGTTGGGGGCGGGCAGCGCCAGGAGGAAGTAGGCCTCCTCCGGCTTCATGGCTTTCTCCAGGATCCGGTGCAGCAGCTCCGCATCCTTGTGTCCCGTGGTCTCCGCCAGTTTCACATAGGCTTCATGTGTCGCCATCAGCTAGTGTCCTCCCGTTTCTCTAATGGCGCGCGCCGGCGCGCCTTCAGTCTGTCGCCCTATTCCTTTCGCGGCGCGAACATGTTCGCCAGGAGCTTCGTCTGCCCCCTGTCAGCCGCCTCTTCGAAGAGGCGGCGGTAGCCGGTGTGCTTGATCTTCCACTCCCCTGCCACCTTGACGTACTCGTCGTGGTAGAAATTGACCTCCCGGGTGGACACGTTCCGGTCGATGATCACCAGGCCGGCCTCGGAGGTCCAGATCCCCTTCGCCGTCGTGGCACTCGTTATGTCAATCTCCGCCTGATGCCCCTGGTGCATGCTGAGCACGTTGTCGGACCCCAGGCTCTTCTTGAGGAAGCCCATGATGGCCTCGATGCCCTGGAAGCTGTACTTGCCGTCCGTGTAGCTGGTGGTGGCGTCGGGCACGAAGCACTCCGCCATTTCGTCCCACAGCTTGCAGTCCAGGCACCGGAAGTACTTGTGCTTGAGCCTCTTGATGGCCTCCAGGTCCTCCGCCGCCGCCACCCTGCGTTCCAGGTCCTGCAGCCTGGCCTCCAACTCCTTCTGATCGGCCATGTCAGTGTCCTTCCCAGGAAGACGGCTGGTGCATCCGGTCGGTCAGCTTCAGGCTCGTGGTCTCGTTCCGGTCCCACATCTGCCGGTAGACCAGCCTGTAGCCCGTCGCCTTGATCTTCCACTGGCCGCCCACCTTCGCGTACTCGTCGTCGTAAAAAGCCGCGCACTGGACCCCCCTGTTCCTGGGGGTGATGACGTAGTCCTCCAGGGCCCACCTGCCCACCGCGGTAGTCTCGCCGGTGACGGTGATCTCCGGGTGGTGTCCCTGGTGCATGGTGAGGACCGGCCTGTCCAGGGCACCCTTGAGGAACTTCATGATGGCCTCCCGGCCCTCGTGGTGCTCCCGGCCGTCGGTGTAGTCGCTGACGGCATCCT
>ERZ1649853.207-NODE-207-length-25494-cov-23.441566_pt1 | contig 25494 bp, 17 predicted proteins | sample MGYA00575353_ERZ1649853 | MGnify/ENA primary metagenome ERZ1649853 (study PRJEB40853, sample SAMN11349654) | freshwater sediment metagenome | isolation source: river sediment | host: Sediment | place: India: Okhla Barrage, New Delhi | collected 2017-02-21 ...
CCATCACCTCCAGGGCCGCCCGCGCGTCCTGCCCCGTCGTGACCTTGCGGTCGATCCCCGTGGTCGAGCGCTGCCCCGACCAGACCGCCGTGTACACGGCGGCAAGGACCGCCATCCCCACGGCGACGGCGATGATGCACTCCACAAGCGTGAAACCGCGGCGGTCAACGGGGTGTCTCATCATTGCCGGAACGTCTCCTGCCGGGTCACCGTCATCGACTCGGCGATGCCCCGGTTGTTGCCGGGCCAGGTCACCCGCACGTCCACCCGCCAGGCCGTGGACCCGAGCGACGAGATCGTCGTCGCTGCCGTGTAGGCCACATCCCCCTTCTGCGGCGCCGTGCCGCTGGTGAGATTGCTGGGGTAGATCGTCCGGGTCGTCGTGCCCGTCGTCACGGTGTTCACGGGGTTCATGATCCGGATCTCGTTTCTCTCCAGCTCGCTTTGCAGGATTCCCGCCGCCCGCCCCATGAAGTCCGACCGCCCCGCCGTCTGCCAGGAGATGGGCTGCATGGACAGCAGCGCCATGATCCCGACGGCCGTCAGGAAAAGCGTGATCACGACCTCGATGATCGTGATCCCTCTTTCATTGCATCGTGCACTGGACATGGGTCCTGCCTGCCAGGTTCGAGGTGATCTGTGCCGTCGAGTTCCGGCTGTTTCTCAGCGTGATGGTCCGGTTGTCTTCGCTCAGGATCCCCCGCGCCAGAAAATTCACCTCGCTTGCGGTGAACGTGGTCGCCGTGATCCGGATACTGCCCCCGTGTTCGGCCAGGGTCTTCGTCTGCGTTTGTCCCGGGGCCGTCACGCGCTCCACGGTGTACGTGTTCGCCGGATCGAGGCTCAGGGTGATCCGGTACTGGGCGTTTTCCGCCTTGGCCCGCTGCTGTGACTCGACCATGTCCGACACGATCTGGCGGGCGGCCGCCTTGAGCTTCGTGTTTTCGATGTACCCCCGGAAGGAGGGCAGGGCGATGGCCGTCACGATGGCGAAGAAAAGGAGCGCGAGCATCAGCTCGATGAGAGTAAAGCCGCCCCTGGCAAGGGTCGCGTTGTGCCCGCTTTTCATGTCCCTTCTTCCGTTTCGATCGCCCGGGCCGTCCGGGATGCGCACGCGCCTGAAGCCCCGCTGCGCGGGAGGACGTCGGTCAAGCGAAATGCCCCGGCGCACGGATCCGATCCCGGGCCGTGACATCTCTACGTCTATGTTTCGGAGAAAAGAAGACGGAACTTGAATGAAAAATGAAAGGCCGTTCAAGAAATTCAGGCCCTTGGACTGTCGAGCCGTTGCGCAGGGAAGCACGGCGTCCGTGACGGAGCCGGGACGTCCCCAACGAAAATACCCCGCTGAATCACGGCCGTTCCCGAAACCCGGCGGCGGATCGATGCGCGTTCCGGAAAAGGCACGGCAGGCCGCCGGGGTTGCCGCTTCACGATCGAGGGGGTTCTGTCCCGGATCTGGTATCCCGATTGCAAGGCAGCTACCGGATATCGCAGCAACCAATTCAACCAGGAGGTTTTTCATGTCTCGCAAATCGATCGTTTTGTGGCTCACACTCTCCCTCGTCCTGTTTGTGGCCGGCAGCGCCTTTGCCGCCACACTGAGCGGCACCGTCACCACGAGCAAGAAGGAAAGCCAGATGGCCCTGCCGAAGGATGTCCCGCTGGCCGGGGCCCAGGTCATCATCGGGAAGGATCTGGACCTCGATGTCGGCGCATCCGGGGCGGACACGATCCGGGGCAAGGTCGCAGCCAAGACGCTGACGGACGACAAGGGTAAATTCACGGCCAATCTGCCGGGCGGCAAGTACACCGTCATCGTGTGGAAGACGAGATACACCCCCGCCACCTACACCGTGACCGTACCGAAGACGAACTTCCAGGGGAGCATCAGCGTCCAGAACGAGCGCATTCTCCACACGAGCCTGTCGTACAAGTAGCCCTGCGACGAAATCCTCGTTCCCTGTCCGCAGCGAAGGAGGCAGGGCCGCTGCAGGCCCTGCCTCCCCACACGGGATCCTCCCGATACGCTCCCGGTGCGGGCGCCGGCGCCGCGAAAATCAGACGTTCCTCGTATGGGAAAACGATCCGTCCCGGGGTATAGTGACCCGCAAGCCTCGGATGGAGTCAGCGGGTATGCAGAAGAGAGTCGGCCCCGATCGTCGCAGGAAGCCCACCCCCGTGCTGAGCCGCTATTCGTTTTTCTGCGGCCGGCGCAGCGGATTCCGAAGGAAAGAGGATCGCCTGCGGGGCGGATATGTCGACCGCTACGGCCACAGGCTGTTCGGCGTGCTGCTGGGGCTCGTCGTGCTCAACATGTTCGACGCGCTGTTCACCCACATCATCCTGGATTGCGGGGGCACGGAGCTCAATCCCGTTGCGGCATGGGCCCTCGACGCGTTCGGGAGTCACTTCGTCGTCTGGAAGCTTTCCGTCATCGGGCTCTGCGTGCTCGTGCTGTGTCTGCTGAGCAAGTTCCGCGCCGCCAAAGCCGCGTTGGGAGTGGCCGTCGCGCTGTACGGCGGGGTCGTGTGCTATCAGATCGTGCTGATGTCCTTCATCCCCTGAACGTTTCCGCCTCGTCGGCCGTCATTCCCGACCCGCACCCGCCGTGAAACAGGAATACAAGACCCGGTTGTCCCTGCAGTCGAATCCCGGGCAGCGCATGCTGAACGGGCGGAGGCCGGAATCGACCTCCCGGCGGAGGTCCTTCGCTCGCGGCGTCCCGCGGAGAAAGCGGAATTTCGTTTCTTCGATGAAGCCGATGAGCGCGACGCTTTAGCGCCCCATGAACACCGCCGTCCTGCCGCCGCCGAGCGCGGCGGTGATCCGGGTGATCTCGCGGCTCAGGACCTCCTTGAGATCCCGGCTGCCGATGACGTGCAGGGTTTCACCGCGGACGACGAAATACGGTTCGTTGGAGGGTCAACCCCCCCGGCTTCCGTCATCGCTGCCGGGAGAGGTCGAAATACCGGCAGATTCGCGTGAAGAGCCGATGGAGTTCCCGTTCTTCGGCGACCTTCACCGAAACCTTCTTTCCTTTCAAGATCGCATTGCTCAGCTCGCTGACGCAGGGGGAATTCCCCTCGCTGGTGATAACGGTTACCGCGTTGCCGGCCTTCTCCAGCACGATCAGGTCGCCGGTTGGGCAATACTCGTCCCCAACCAGCGATCGAAGATCGGACGGCGTGAAATATCGGGGAAACGGCAGGTTTTCGTTCAGATAGACCATGGAAACTTCCTGTTGCATCGTGACACCTCCCCAGGGCCGCGGCCGGACATCATGCTTCCGGCAGTTTCGGTTGTGCCTGCGTGCCAGGGGCAACCTGTGTGCCGCCGCAGGGGCGTCGACGAATCCGCAATGATATCGGCCACGTGATGGAAGTCCGGGTGGGTCTTGATGGTCCTCGCTTCGGTCCCGTTGTCCCAAGTTGGGCCTCTGCGCGAGGATCGTTGAGGATATCCGCGAGGTTACACGGTTGTGCCGAAACGGCGCAGTCTTTTCTGGAGCGGTCCTGCGGGGCAGGTTCCCGGGCGGGGCTGCGAAGAGGGCGGCGTCTCAGAGGAGAGGGTCGAGAATCGAGCGGATTTCCCGGGTGATCTCGTTTCGGATGCGGCGGTTCCATTTCCGGGCCGCATTGGCCGACCCGTAGATGTTTCCCAGGTAGAAGGGAGCCCCGACGCCCCCGACGATGCCGGCGACGGCGTAATTCTCCTGATGGATCGCTGCCGCAGTGCCCGCGATGAAGAGGCCGTTGACGAGAAAGGCCGTGATGCCGTCGCCGTAGTGTTCGGCGTAGATGTAACCCGACCCGGGCAGGACGGCGGACAAAATGCCCGCCAGGACTGGCGACTTCTCGGGGAGGTCCTGATACCGGCCGACCAGCGCGGCGGCCTGCCGGACACTTTCCCGGTCCGGGTAGTCCGGGTATCGGTCCAGAACCCGTTCCAGCGCCCGCCCGCCCTGCTCCGCCTTGTCTTCGTCGAGCGCCGCCAGGCAAATCGCCAGGAGTGCCCGGGGCGCATAGGCCGTTGCGGGGTGCTCATCGGCCAGGGCTTCCAGCGTCGCCTGGGCCCGGCTGTAGTTTTTCTGCCTCCAGTGGCTGATCCCTTCGAGATACGCCGCCTCGACGGCGTATCCGCTGGCAGGGAATTTCTGCCGCAGGGCGGAGAAGTTCCGGGCGGCCGTCCCGAATTCCTCTCCCTTGAAGTGGGCCAGCCCGATCGCGTAGGAGGCGTAATCCGCCCTTGCGGAATCGGGGAACAGGATCAGGAATTTCTTGTATTCCGTGACCGCACGGTAGTACTCGCCTTCTTCCAGGAAGGCATCGGCGATCTTCAGCTGGACATCCCCGGTGAGCAGAATGGCCCCGTCATCGGCATGGAGTGGGGAAGCGGCGATGAGGCCGAGAAGCACAAAGAGGGTCGGCGCCAGGCGCCGCAGCAGTGGGCTCATTTCTCGAAGAGTCGGTTGTTCGAAACGGGATCGTAGAGTTTTCCGTTCGGCAGCCGCGTGTAGCCCGGCCGCTCGAATACGTTGCAGCGAATCTGTCGGTCCCCGATCATCATGACCCCCACGACGGGGCCCTGGTCGAGGATGGCCTGTCGGCCGTAGGTGGAACAGCTCGGCCTGAAGCCGCAACGATCGACCCCGCCGACGGGCGACACGAATCGCTGGTAGATCCCGATCAGCCCCAGCATGGCCAGACGCACGCTGGAGGTCTGCGGTTCCTCGCCCCGATCGGGTGCGTGAACGGTCTCTCCGGGCCCCTTCATCATGAAGTCCGACCCGGATGATGGCGCAACGGGGACAAGGCATAATGCGGCGAGCACCGTCACCGAAATGAGCGCTCGCCGCAATTCGCGTTGTCGAGACATAAACCCCACCGCCCCGTCACGATCGGTCGACGGGAACCGTGTTTATTTCTTCTCTGCCGGAGCGGCCTTCTCCAGGATGCCCTTCCTGGTCTTCTCGTATTCTTCCTTGTTGATCGCGCCGTTCTTGTACGCCTTGTCCAGATCCTCGAGCTGCTGCCCGATCGTCGGCTGGTTGATAACTTCCGTTTTCTTGATTTCCGTCGCGTTGTCGGGTCCGCAGCAGGCAACAACGCCCAGCCCGAAGACGACCGCCAGGATCACTGCGAAAAGTCTCGTTGCTTTCATCGGTTTCCCCTCCCAGAGAAAGTATATGCGCTCCATAGCATGAAATCACCGCCCCGGCAATTCAGGATTTTCCGCAGCGCCCCCCGCACTCCCCCGAGCGGACTTGCGTGCCCCTACTCCCCGCCAAACAGCACGACGGGTTTGATCGCTCGGCCGCACCGGGCGTCTGCGACGGCCCGGTTGATCCGCCCGAAGGGGTAGAAGGTCTCCAGTCGGTCGAAGGGAAACAGCCCCCTGCGATGGAATTCGATCAGCTTCGGGATGAAAACCTGCGGGACGGCGTCGCCCTGGATGACGCTGAGGGCCTTGCGTCCGTCCGGCAGGGGTTCGCGGCCGTTTGCCCCCGCGACGTATGCCGCGGTTCCCCGCGGGTTGAGCAAAACGACGGCCAGGCGGTGCAGCCTGTCGTCGCCTGTCGTCTCGACGATGTAGTCGACGCCGCCTCCGGTGATGGCCCGGATCCGATCGGTCACGCTGTGCCGCCGGCTGTCGATGACGTGGGTTGCGCCCAGTTCCAGGGCGAGCTTGAGCCGCGCCGCAACGATGTCGACGCCGATGATCGGGCGGGCCCCGGCGATGCGGGCCGCCATGACGGCCGCGAGGCCCACGGCACCCGTGCCGAAGACGGCAACGCCGGCCCCGCTGGGGACCGCCAGCGTGTTCAGTACGGTTCCCGCGCCGGTCTGCATCCCGCACCCGAGCGGCGCGAGCACTTCCAGGGGCATGGATCGCGGGACCCTGACGAGGTTGCGCTCCGTCGCCAGGGCGTGGGTTGCAAAAGAGGACTGGCCGAAAAAATGGCCGCGCACGCCGCTTCGCTCCAGCGCGTTGCTCCCGTCGGGGCGGTGGAAGCCGAAGTTGAGCTCGGAAAGAGACGGGCAGGCCGCCGGGTGTCCGCTCCGGCACGGGCGGCAATGACCGCAGGACTGATAGGAAAGAACGACCCGGTCGCCGTGCCGGACGGTTTTCACCTTCCCGCCGACATGCTCCACGATGCCTGCGCCCTCGTGGCCGAGAACGAGCGGGCCCTCCGCGGCGTCGTACCAGTCGTCGATGTAGCGGATATCGGTGTGGCAGATGCCGGAGGCGACGACACGGACGAGGACCTCATCGTCGCGCGGGCCCTCCATCTCAAGGGTCTCGATCCGCAGCGGGCCGCCCGCCTTTCTCAACACGGCCGCCCGAATTTCCTGAACGTGTATCCCTGCTGGGCGGGTCACGGCTGCCCTCCTCGCTGCTGTTTCCGAAGGGTCCGCATCCGCGGCCGGCTTGCGCCGGCTCCGATGGGCCGGAGAGGGGGGAGAAAGAACAGTCCCCTGCAGCCCAACGGAAGGCTGCAGGGGCTCGTCTTGAAATTAGAACTCGATCCGCAGGTAACCGAAAACGCCCTGGTCGTCGGCGCCGCTGCGGAATTCGCCCGTGTACTTGAGCGAAGCGGCCACGCCGCCCGCGCCCTCCCAGGACAGGCCTGCCTCGAAACGTGCCCCGTGGCGTCCCGTCTGTTCCCCGGGCATCGAGAACTCCGAACCCTCCACGCCGGCCAGCGACGCGGTGACCCTGCGGTCGTCGAGCTGGAAGTCATAGGCCCAGGCAACCCCCGCTTCGGGGATCAGGTGCCCGAAGGGGAGCTCGTAGGACCGGGCGATGCGCAGGCCTACATCGGAGACAAGCGACCGGGTCCGGTCGTCGTGGATTCGCAGGCTCAGCCCGTCGCCGGACTCCTGGAACCCCTCTTCGTAAGTCTGGGCGAAGAGCATGGAGGCATAGGGTTCGACCACCCATCGGTTCACGTCGAGGTATCGCCCGCCCGAGAGGTATGCCGTGAAGAGGTTCCCCTCGTGATCCGCCGCCGCCGACTGCGCCAGAGGGCCCACGACGATGCTGCGGCGGTTCGTGTAGTGGTTCCGGGCGAAGGAGAGCGCGCTCTCCAGGTAGGTTTCGGCAGCGGACCAGCTGCCGTAGATGGAACTGGCGGCCCCGTCCATGCTGGCCGTCCCCATCCTGTCCTCGAACCCCACGCTGCCCCGGCTGAACCCGCTGCTGATCCCGGAGAAGAGGGTCTCGCTGTGACGCTGGTCGTAGCCGAGGACGGTTCCGTTCATGCGGTAATCATACCCTGCGTCGCCGCCCCTCTGGCCGAACGCGCTCATCCAGCTACCCTGCCGGGTCTCGGTCGAGGAGATCCTTCCGAGCTGCCAGGCCTGGTCCGCGTCCACCCCCGAGTCGGCTCCCGTCTTGAAGAGGGACATCGTGTTGGCGAACGCCCGGGACTGGACCGCCGCGCTGTAACGGGAGTCGGTCAGCCGAAGCGCCGTCATCCGGTTGTGAATGCTCCGGATGTTTTCCCGGGAGGCCGTGACCGAGGTCTTCCGGAACCGGTCATAGGTCCCGGGGTTGAGGCTCGCGAACGCCTTCTGGAAGTCCCGGGCGGGAAGAGCCTGGAACTCCCCGAGCATCTCGGCGGTCTTCCCCGTGGCCGTCGCCATGGCCTTGTCCAGCATCTGGGCGATCCGCATCTGGACGGGGTTGGTTGCCACGGTGGTGCAGCTTTTCGCATGGGCCTCAACCTCCACGCGATCGCTGAACCCCGCGACGCTGAAGGAAAGCAGCGGAACGGGCGCCGGCAGGGTCTCGCTCGTGAACCAGCCGTTCACCGTGTTGGCCGTGAGGATCGGGTACCGGGTCCCGTCGGCGTAGACCCCTTTGCCCCGGAGCACGTTCAGGGCCCCGTCGAGCCCGGCGGCGCCGCTGACGTCGAAACGGCCGTGGCTGCCGTCGCTGTTCACGCGGGCCTGGAAGACGCCGTCGGCGGGCATCGGGTAGCCGTGCGCGACGGCCAGCGTGCCGCCGTTCATCTCCAGACGCCTCACCGGCGCGAGCGAGCTTACGGCGTAGGTTCCCGTGCCGTTCTTGACGGCTGCTTCGAACCCGGAGAGCGGGGCGCCCAGGGCCCCGTCGCCCGAGAACACCAGGGTGTCGCTGCCGGCCCCGCCGGTCACGGTGCCCGTGACCGCCAGGCTTCCGTTGAACGCGACCGTGTCGTCGCCGCTGCCGAGGTCGATGATGCCCCTCGTCACCGAGCCGGCCTCCAGGGTGACCCGGTCGCTGCCCCCGCCGGTGCTGATGGCGACGCCGGGTGTCTCGATCGAAATCCCCGTCGCGATCCCGGTCTGGGAGGTCCGGATGCTCCCCGCGTTGGTGACGTCGTCGTTGCCGTCGCCCGTGAGGATCCCGTAGGCCCGGGCCCTGGCCGATCCGATGACCACCGCCGACCGGGCCGTCACGTCGATCGTGCCGTCGTTGCGGATGATGTTGGTGCCGTGGCCCGCATCGATGCCCGTGGCCGTGGCATCGGAGGAACCTAACGCTGTCGTGGCCTCCGTGAAAACCGAGAGGGTGCCGCGGTTCTCGATCCGGTCCGAGCCGTCTCCGGTTCGGATTCCGGATGCCGTCGCTTCAGCCCCGCCCAGGCTTCCCGAGAAAGCGATGGACCGGACGCCGATCGTGCCGTCCGAGAGGATGCCGTTGTCGCCGTGGCCGGCATCGATCCCGGCGGCGGATGTCTCGCCGCTGCCGCCGAACAGCACGCCGCCCGTCGCCAGGGCATCGACGGTCAGGCGCCCCGTGTTCGCGATGGCGATGCTGTCATTGCCCGCTGCCGCCTGGATGCCCAGGGCGCTCACGTCCCCGGCGGCCATCAGGCCGACCGCGTCGCCATGGCTTGCGGTCACGGCGGCCGAGCCGAGGAGGATGAGGCGGTTGTGGCCCGCCCCGGCGTCGATCCCGACGGCGCTCAGGCCCGTCAGGACCGTAGCGGTCCGCCCGAGGGCATTGACCTGCAGGGAGCCCTGCTCGCCGATGACGATCCCGTCGTTGCCGCTGCCCGTCTGGATTCCCCAGGCCCGCGCGGCACCCGACGGGGACCGCCTCTCCACGTCGTTGTCTTCCGTCTCGGCGACGGCCGTCGGCGTCGCGGCGGCCGTCACGGTGATGGTGCCGTTGTTCACGATGAAATTGTCGCCGTTGCCGGCCGTGATGCCCCTGGCCGTGGAGACCGCCTTCGCGGCGGCCCTGGCTTCCTCGGTGGCCAGGTCCCCGGCGTCTTCCTCGGCCCACGCGCGGCCGGATGCCTCCGCTTCCGCCGTGACGGTCAGCTGACCGTCGTTGACGATCACGTTCTTCCCGGCGCCGACATCGATCCCCGTGGCCGTCGCCTCGGCCCCGGCGTTGACGATTGCCCGGGGGGATCCCAGGAAGGCCCCTGCCGAGGCGTCGCCTTCCGCCTTTGCGTAGGCGTTCACCTCGACGGTGCCGAGGTTTACGACCCCGTCGTTCCCGCCGCCGCCGGTGATGCCCGTGGCGAAGGCCGCAGCCTTGGCATCGGCCCCCGCGGCGGGCGGGCCGAAGGTCACCGTCGAAGAGCCGCTCTGCCTGGCTGTGGCTTCGGCCTTCACATGGACCGTTCCCCCGAGATCGTTCAGGATCCGGTTGTCGCCGTCTCCGGCTGCGATGCCCTCGGCCCTTGCCGTTGTCGCCGCCTGGCCGTTCGAGCTGGCGGTGCCGCCGAAGACATAGGTGGATTTCCCGATCTCCGCGCCGGACAGGGCCGTGACGGTCAGCTCGGAGACGTTCTCGACGCAGTCCCCTTTCTCGCCGCCGGAGATTCCCGTCGCCTTCGAGTCCGCGGACGTGGTGCCGTAGGTCACGGTCGCGCCGAAGGCGGCGTCGACGTCGGCCTTTGCCGTCAGGTTCGACGAAGCGGTGACCGTCAGGGCCCCTTCGATGTAAATCCGGTTGGCCCCGGCCCCGCCGGAGATTCCCACGGATCGCGAATCGGCCGTCAGGGCGTCCTGCGCCCCGCTGGTGCCCCCGAAGGTGAAGCCGGATGCCTTCAGATTCAGGGCCGAGGAAGATCCGACAACGAGGGCCCCCGCGTTGAAAATCCTGTCGTCCCCCGCCCCGCCGTCAATGCCGACAGCCTGCGAGACGCCCCCGGATATCACGGTTCCCGAGGAGGTGCCGAAGGCCGCATCGGAGCTGCTCCCGGTTGTCAGGGTTGAGCCTGCCTGGAGCGTGATGGGGCCCCGGTTCAGGATGAGATCCGCGCCGTCTCCCCCCGAGATTCCCGTCGCGGAGGTCGTTGCCGCGAGCGTGGTCCCCGATGTGCCGGTCCCCCCGAAGCTGAAGGAGGAACTCGTCACCGTCAGGGTCGATGATGGCGTGACCCGGATGGACGCGTTGTTCTCGATCCGGTCGTCCCCCGTGCCGCCCGAGATGCCCGTCGCCTCGGCGACGGCACCCGACGCGGAACCGGCACCCGAGGAGCCGAAGGCGACGTCCGCACTGGACGTGCTCGCGAGGGCCGCCTCTGCCGTCAGGGACAGGTCGCCGTCGTTGCGGATGAAGTCCGAGCCCTCCCCGCCGGAAATCCCCGTGGACCGGGCGGTGGCCGTCAGCTGGCCCCCCGTGTCCCCGGTGCCCCCGAAGCTGAAGGAGGAACTGTCGAGGAGCACGGAGGCGGTGGTGTTCGCGGTGATCGCCCAGGTGTTCACGATGGCGTCATTGCCGGCCCCGCCGGAGATGCCCGCCGCCTCGGCGAGGGCGCCCGACGTGGAACCGGCACCCGAGGAGCCGAAGGCGACGTCCGCACTGGACGTGCTCGCGAGGGCCGCCTCTGCCGTCAGGGACAGGTCGCCATCGTTGCGGACGAAGTCCGATCCGTCTCCCCCGGAGATCCCCGTGGACCGCGCGGTGCCTGCCAGCAGGCCCCCCGTGTTCCCGGTGCCCCCGAAGCTGAAGGCGGAATTGTCGAGGTTCACGGTAGCGGCGGAGTTCGCGGTGATCGCCGCGGCATTCGCGACGGCATCGTCACCGGCCCCGCCTGTGATGCCCTGGGCCTCGGCAACAGCCCCGGCCAGCACCGCCCCGCTGGAGGTCCCGAAGACGATGACGGAATCCGCGGAAACGGTGCTGATCGAGTTCGCGCGGACGTTCAGGAGCCCCTCGTTGCAGATCTTGTCGTTTCCGTCCCCGCCGTCGATGCCCGTCGACCGCGTCGTCGCCAGCATGGACGACTGCGCGTTCGCGACGCCCGAAAGCCCGAAGGTGAAGCTGCTGGCCGTGATCCGGGACATCCAGGGGTCAAGGCCCGGCGCCGGTCCCACGCGGATTTCGCCCCGGTTCACGATCGTGTCGTCGCCCTTGCCGCCCTCGATCCCCGAGGCCGTCGTCAGCGATGCGATCGCCGCCTTCGCCTCCGCCCACCCGGCGCCGACGTTGACGGTGACCGAGTCCGCGTCGACCCGGGACATCGCCCCGGCCAGGAGGGTCCCTTCGTTGAGGATCCTGTCGTTTCCGTCCCCGCCGCCGATCCCCCGTGCCGCCGTCGTCGACACGACGGAGGCGTCCCCGAAGGATGCCCCGGCGGAAAGAGCCGCCCCGACCTGCACGGACACGGACGAGACGTCCGCATCGGTTGTCGCAGTCGCCGTGACCGGGCCGCTGTTGACGATCCGGTCGTGACCCCCGCCCCCGTCGATACCCGCCGCATCGGCGCTCACCACGGCGGAGGAGTCGGAGAAGGACGCGCCTCCCCCCGCCCCCAGGGCCACGTCGACGGAGACGCTCGTCGCTTTCCCGGTTGCCCTGGCCCCGGAGACGATCTCCCCCGAGTTGACGATACTGTCGCAGCCGTCCCCGCCGTCGATCCCCCGGGACAGGGCCCGCGAGTCGACGGAGGCGTCGGAAAATGCGGCGCCGGCAGCCAGGCCGATGGAACCGGACGCCGTCACCGAGATGCTCTTTGCGTCCACGTCGGCTGTCGACCCGGCCGCAACCCTGGCGGTGTTGAGGATGGCGTCGTTGCCCGCCCCGCCCGCGATGCCCGCGGCCTGGGCCAGGGCGGCGGCAGAGGAATCCGACATGGCCACCCCGCCGGCGGCCCCGTAGAGCGAGCCGGCGACCTGAACCACGACGCTGGTGGTGTCGGCGGCGGCATTCGCGCTCGCCGTGACCTCCCCGTCGTTTCGGATCCGGTCGTCGCCGGCGCCGCCGTCGATGCCCCGGGAGGCGGACGTCGCAGCCGACGCGGCATCGGAAAGGGCCGCCCCCGCCGAGACGCCTTCCTTCGACACGCTCAGCGTCACGGTCACGGCCGTCGTGTCGACGCTCGAGACGGCCTGTGACGAAACGGATGCGGCATTCGTAATCTCGTCGCTGCCGTTTCCGCCGGATATCCCCGCGGCGTCGGCAGCCGCTGCCGCCGCGGCATCGGAAAGAGCCGCCCCTCCGGCAACGCCGGTCAGGCTCCCGTTGATGCCGACGGTCACGCTGACCGTGTCGGCGCGGGATTCGGCCCTGGCCTCGACAGCCCCCCGGTTGGTGATCCGGTCATCGCCGTCGCCGCCGTCGATGCCCCTGGCGGCGGATAGGCTGGACGACGAGGCATCGGAGAGGGCCGCCCCGGCGGCGACTCCTGTCTTTGCGAGCGTCAGTCCCACGGTCACGGCCGTTGCGTCCGAATCGGCGTACGCGCTCGAGACGACATTGCCCGTGTTGAGGATCCAATCCTGTCCTGTGCCGCCCGAGAGACCCGCGGCGTCGGCCACAGAGGCCGACGCGGAATCCGACAGCGCCGCCCCGCCGGCGACGCCCGTCAGGGCGCCGGCGATCGTCACCGTGACGCTCGTCGTGTCCGTGCGGGAGTCCGCATTCGCCTCGACACGGCTCTCGTTGACAATCCGGTCATGGCCCGCTGCCCCCTCGATCCCCCGGGCCGCGGCGGTCGCCAGGGCCGAGGTGTCGGACAGCGCCGCGCCGCCGGCCAGGCCCGTCTTCGTCCCGTTGAGGTTCACGGTCACGCTGACGGTGTCGGCCAGGGATTGGGCCCCGGACTTGATCTCCCCGGCATTCAGGATGCCGTCGTCCCCGGCCGCCCCGTCGATGCCGGTGGCCGTTGCCGCCGCCAGGGCCGAGGTGTCGGAAAGCGCCGCGCCGCCGGCCAGGCCCTCCTTGGCGATCGTTGCCGTCACGGCCACGTTGGTCGAATCCACGTCCGCCTTCGCCCCGGCGCCGATCGTGCCGAGGTTGAGGATTGTGTCGCGGCCCTCGCCCCCGGTGATTCCCGTGGTCTCGGCGATGCCCGTCGCGCTGGACTTGGACAGGGCCGCCGCTCCCGCCAGGCCCTGCGAGGCGCCGGCCACCGTCGCGCCGACGCTGACGGCGTCGGCATCGGCGACGGAACCGAACCCGGATTCCAGGCCCAGGTTGATGGTCCCCCTGTTGACGATCCGATCCTCTCCGCCGCCGCCGTCGATGCCGACCGAGAGCGCCCTGGCGCCGGTCGACGTGTCGGAGAGCCCGACACCCGCCGCGAGGCCCTGCTTTGCGATCCCGACGCCGACGGATACTCCCACGGACGTCGTGTCCGCTTTCGCGATTCCCTGAATCGTTCCCTCGTTGGCGATCGCGTCATTGCCTTCCCCTGCCTCGATCCCCCGGGCCGTCGCATCGGCCGCGGATCGGGCGTCGACAACGGCAACCGATGCGCCCACCCCCTGCTTGGCATAGGTGACCGACAGGCCGACACTCACCGCCGTCGCGTCGGACTGGGAGTCGAGTGCGATCTGCCCGGTGTTGGACACCCGGTCGTTGCCCTTGCCGCTGTCGATCCCCACGGCAGCAGCCGCGGAAGAAGCGTTGCTCTCCACCAGCGAGGCGCCCAGCGAGACGCCCTGCTCGGTGACGCCGACCCCGAGGTCGACGCCGACGGCCGTGGTGCCCGCCTTCGCCTTCGGCGAGATGGACCCGCTGTTCCGGATGACGTCATCGCCCGCCCCGGTCTCGATCCCCCGCGCCGCGGCCTTGGCCGAGGCGTCGGCATCGGCGAGCGCGGCCGATGCGGCCAGTCCCTTCTCGGCGTTCGTCACGGTCAACCCCACGCTCACGGCCGTCGCGCCGGCCGTCGCCTCGGGGGCGATCGTCCCCGTGTTGGTGACGTGGTCCTGCCCTGCGCCGCTGCGGATGCCCGACGCGAGGGCCTCGGCCGTCGTGCTGCTGTCGGCGATGGCCGCCCCGAGCGTTGCGCCCTTTTCCGAGATGCCGACATCGACACTGACCCCCACCCCGACAGAAGTGGCAGAGGCCTTCGTGCCGAGGGAAGCTGTATTGGAGATCCGGTTGTTCCCGTCCCCCCCGTCGATCCCCGCGGCGGAGGAAAGGGCCGCGGCAGTGGCGCCGGCGAGCGCCGCCGAACCGCTGAGCCCCTTGTCCACGTTGGCCACGTTGACGGAAACGCCGGCCGCTACGGCCGTCGAGGACGCATCGACGGTGAGGTCACCGCCGTTTGCGATCGTGTCGGCTCCGCCCCCGGCCCGGATGCCGGCGGCGCGGGCTTCCGCCTTTGCCGACGCATCGGTTGTCACCGAAGACAGGGAAAGCTCCGGCATCTCCGGCTGCTCCTGCCCGCCGCCGGAGGGGGTTCCTCCCCCGTCGTCCCCGCCGCCGAGGCCGGAGACTTTCACGCCGATGCTGCCGGCCACCGTTGTGGCCGTTGACGTCACCGTCATCGGCGCGGTGCTGGTGATCCGGTTGTTCCCCTCGCCCCCGTCGATTCCGGTGGCCTGTGCCTTCGAAACGGCCTTGGCCTCGGCCTTTACCGATGAGGTCTCCAGGGAGGGCGGCTCCGGGGCAGACCCGTTCTGTCCGCCGTCTCCGCCGTCGGTCCCCACGCCGATGCTGCCGGCCACGGCGATCGACGTCGCCTGGACGGTCAGCGTCCCCTGGTTGAGGATCTCGTCGCTCTTGTAGCCGCCGCGAATCCCGCTCGCACCGGCCGTCGCCGAGGCGGACGCGCTGCCTTCGACATCGCCGCCCACGCTGACGGAGATCGATCCGGCGCCCACCGTGGAGGAGGCCTTCACGTTCAGGGGCCCGATGTTGACGAGGGCGCCGGGGCCGCTGCCGCCGGCGATCCCCACAGCGTTCGCCCCGGCCGTTCCCGAGGCATTGCCTTTTGCATCTGCCGATTCCCCTTCGTCACCGGCGACGCCCACACCGATGCTGCCGGCGCCGGCAATCGAAACGGCCTCGACCGTCAGGGCCCCTTCATTGCGGATCGCGTCGCTGCCCTCGCCGCCGCGGATGCCCGCGGCCCGGCTGATCGACTCGGCCGACACGTCCGCCTCGGCGCCTGTCCCGACTCCCACCGAAATGGAGCCCGCGACCGCAGTGGAGGAGGCCTTCACGGTCACGGGCGCGATGCTGGCGATCGCGTCATGGCCCGGCCCGCCGCCGATGCCGAGCGCCGTTGCAAGCGCCTTTGCCGACGCGCCGGCCTTCGCCGGCGATTCCTCCTCGGCCGGAGTGCCGGACGGGGCCTCCGCCTGGTTTTCCGGGTCATCGCTGTTGGAGACGCCGACGGCAATGCTGCCGGCGCCGACGGCCGCATCGGCCGTAACCGTCAGCGTTCCCTCGTTGCGGATCGCGTCGTTGCCCTCGCCGCCGCGGATGCCCGCGGCCCCGGCTTTCGCCTCGGCCGAGACGTCCGCCTCGGCCCCTGTCCCGACCCCTGCGGAGATGGACCCGGCCCACGTCGAAGCCGATGCCGTCACCGTGACGGGGGCGATGTTGACGATGGCGTCGTCTCCCGCTGCACCCCCGATGCCGAGCGCTGACGCAGCTGCCTTTGCCGAGGCGTCGGCCTTCACCGGGGCCGATTCGCCTTCATTGCCGCCCGAGACGGCCACGCCGATGCTGCCGGCCACGGCAATGGCGGAGGCCTGGACCCTCAGGGCCCCCTCGTTGCGAATCGTGTCGCTGTCTGCACCGCCGTCAATCCCCGCGGCCCTGGCCGTCGCCTCGGCCGACACGTCCGCCTCGGCGCCCGCCGCAACCCCCACGGCGATGGAACCGGCGCCCACCGTGGAGGAGGCCCTCACGGTGAGGGGGGCGATATTGGCGACGGCATCACGGCCGCTGTCGCCCGAAATCCCCGCGGCCCCGGCCATTGCCGTCCCCGAGGCATCGGCCTTCGCCGCCGCCTTGCCTTCATTGCCGCCCGAGACGCCCACGCCGATGCTGCCGGCGCCGGCAATCGAGGAGGCGTCGACAGACAGGGCCCCTTCATTGCGGATGGTGTCGTTGCCCTCGCCGCCTTGAATCCCGCGTGCACTCGAGACCGCCTCGGCCGAGACATTTGCCTCGGCGCCCGTCCCGATGCCCACGGAGACGGAACCGGCCCCCGTGATGGCCGCGGCCGCCACATCCACGGGCGCGCTGTTGAGGATGCGATCGTCCCCCGCATTGCCGCTCAGGCCGGTGGCCTCGGCGCTTGCCCTCCCCGAGAGGTCTGCCTGGACCTTGAAATAGGGGCTCTGCACATTGCCTTTTGCCGGGGGCTGCACGGGCAGGCCGTAGATCCCCCTGTCGGTGGAATAGGCTGCCGTAACGGCGCCCGCGCCGGCCACGGCCGAGGCCTCGACCCGCATCGTTCCCTGGTTGACGATTTCATCATGGCCGTCGTTGGCCCGGATGCCCGTTGCCGCGGCGGACGCCTCTGCCGAGAGGTCCGTCCGCGCGTCATTGCCGAGATTCATGTTGAGCGAGCCGGCCCCGGAGACGGCCGAGGCCGCCACCGTCACCGGGCTTATGCTGCGGATGCGGTCGTTGCCCGGTCCGCCGTCGATGCCGACGGCCTCGGAAACGGCCTTGCCGGGAGCGTCGGCCTTCATGACGGGAGGCTTGACGGCCCAGGCGGCCGGGATGGCCTTGGAGAAGACCTTTTCATTCCTGCCGGCAAGATTGACCTGGATGTTTCCCGCTGCCGTCGTCGAGGTTGCCTCGACGGTCATGATTCCCGAGTGCTCGATGGAATCGTTCCCGCTGCCGCCCAGGATCCCCGCGGCGAAGGATTCCGCCAGGGAGCCCCCTGTGACGGGGGGGAATTTTCTCATGAAGGGGAGGGTGAACCCGTCGACATTGACGAAGAGGGTAAAGGATGTGACCGCGGCCTCCGCTTTCGAGGAGAGAGTCCCGTTGTTGGCGAGCGAGTCGCTCCCGGCACTGCCGTTGATCCCGACGGATCGGCCTCCGGCGAACGCCCCTTTGGCTGTGGCTGCTGTGTCGGCCTCCGCGCCGGCTCGAACCGTGCCGTTGTTGAGGACGCGGCTCTTTCCCCTTCTCGCGTCAAGAGCGGTGGCCTCCGCCTCCTGCGGCGAGGGTCCGGACGCCGTGTCGGTGACGATGACCTCCTGGCCCGGCTGCACGATGATCGCTTTGCCGTGGGCCCGCTTGCCCGGCTCGGCTAAGACGGCGGCGTCGAACAAGGTGGGGATCAAGAGGATCAGGATGAGGCAGACAAAGAACGGGGCAGAAAGCTTCCTGAGACACATGGCGGCCACCTCCTCGGTGCGGTTGCGGGTTCGGGACCGGATCCGCTCGATGATCCGGTTGTCGGCTCAAGGGCACGGGCGACAGCGGGAACAAAACGTCCGCCGGCGGCTGCAGGGAAACCTCTCCCTGCCGGTTCGCGCTTTTTCAGTACAGGTTTTTTATGAAAGGATTGTGTCGTCGGGTTTTGTGCGGGGGAGCATCCCGGCCGATACCGGCAGGGGCTTTTCTGCCCTCACCCGCCCCACCGCTTATGCACGGTGAGTTTATGGTCTCGGCCCGTGCTGCACCGGTGCACGTTTCGGCCGTGATGCGTCTCGATAAAGGCCAATGACAAGGGGTACAACCCGAGTCGGTTGCGACGGCTGAACGCTACTGGAAAAGGAGGTGCGTGTCAACAGAAAAGGCAAGAAAACTCATTGATAAGTAAGAAGAAATGCGCATACCACAACCAATGCAACCTGCGCAACTTTCCCGCGGTGTTCCCGTCCGCTCCTCCCGCCTTCTTTCTTTTCCCCTCACGGCATGATATGAAAGGTGCCGTCGGGGATTGAAAGATATTCTGTTCCCTCAAACTCTTACCCGAATTGCTGCTGGATCATGTCCGACTATCTCATCCGCGTACTGAGCGACAAGGCAAACGTCATCGGCCTGGCCTGCCGGACGACGGAACTGGCGAGCCTGGCCTGCCGGCTCCACGGGACGACGCCGACGGCCTCGGCGGCCCTGGGCAGGGCGCTCACCGGGGGGCTTCTCCTGGGGGCGCTGGCAAAACCGGGCCTGAGCGTCGGACTCAAGTTCGAGGGAAACGGTCCCCTGAAGAAGATCCTCGTCGAGGCCGACAGCGAGGGGACCGTCCGGGGGTTCGTGGGCGTACCCGGCGTGGACGTGATGATCAAGGACGGGAAACTGCACGTCGCCGGGGTCCTGGGAACGGAGGGGCATCTGACCGTCTTCAAGGACGTGGGCCTCGATGAGCCCTACCAGGGCATCGTGAAGCTCCGCACCGGCGAGATCGCCGAGGACATCGCCTACTACTTTGCCGAGTCCGAGCAGATCCCGTCGGCCGTGGGACTGGGGGTCTTCGTCGAGACTGACGGGGCCGTATCGGCGTCGGGCGGGTTTCTCGTCCAGTCCCTGCCCCCCTCGGAAGAGACGACGATCAGCCATCTCATCGGCAATATCCGCAAGATCCGATCGGTGACCGACGTCCTGCGTGAGGGCAAGACGCCCGAGGATCTCCTCGGCCTGATCTTCGAGGGCATACCCTACAAGACCCTGGAGAAAAAGGGTCTCTCCTTCCGGTGCACGTGCAGCCGCGGCCGCATCGAGAGGGTGCTCATCTCGCTGGGCTGCGGAGAGCTCCTGCACATCATGGAGGAAACAGGCGAGGCCGAGGTGACCTGCGAGTTCTGCCGGGCGACCTACCGGTTCGACCGCAGCGAGCTGGAGCAGCTGATCCGCGACAGCGGCTGCCCCGGGGGACCGGGCGCACCGGCATCGCAGGCGTAACGATATCTTTTGTCCAGATCGAAGGAGGAAATCATGAACCCGATCGTCCGTACACTGATCGCCGCCGCCGTGGCGCTCTGCCTCGTCCTGCCCGGCGCGGCATGGGCCGCCAAAGAGGTTGTCCTGTACTCGTCCAATCCGCCCGAGGCCATCGACCTGGTGAGCAAGGGCTTCGAGAAGAAAACGGGGATCAAGGTCTCCACGGTGCGGCTCGGCACCGGCGAGGCGATGAAGCGCATCCAGGCCGAGAAGGACCGGCCCCTGTGCGACATCTTCTGGAGCGGCGATGTGGCCGTCCTCGACGCGGCGAAGGAATTCTTCATGCCCTACCGCTCGCCCCAGGCGAAGGGGCTGCCCGCGGGCTACGTCGACAAGACCGAGCGCTGGACGAGCACCAACACCCACGTCATGATCATCATGGTCAACAAGTCCCTCGTGAAGGACGCCGAGAGGCCGAGGGCCTGGAAGGACCTCCTCGACCCGAAGTGGAAGGGCAAGGTCGTCATGGCCAACCCCGAGAAGTCCGGCTCGGCCTACGCCCAGGTCTACGGGATCTGGAAGCTCTACGACTGGGACGGCATCAAGAAGCTCATCGCCAACGCCAAGGTCCTCGACAGCTCGAGCCTGATCTACAAGGGCGTTGCCGCGGGCGAGTACCCCCTGGGGATCACCATGGAGTACGCCGCCCACCGCTACATCGCGGGCGGCGACAAGAACGTGGCCATCGTCTATCCCGCAGACGGGGCCTTCCTCGCCCCCGAGGCGGCGGCGATCGTCAAGGGCGCGCCGCACCCGGAGGAGGCGAAGAAGTTCTTCGACTACCTGCTCTCCAAGGAGGTCCAGGACGAGATCTTCCGGCAGTTCTCCCGCCGGCCGGCCCGGCCCGACGCGGCGGCCGTCAAGGGGCTGCCCGCCCTCAAGAGCATCCCGGTGATGAAGAGCTTCGACCCCATGGAAGCCACGGCGAAGGAAAAAGAGATCCTGAAGCAGTGGAAGCAGATCATCCTCTCGAAGTAGGCCGGGCATGCGGGTCGTCCTGAAGGGCATCAGCAAGGTATTCGGGAAGCTTCGCGCCGTGGACGATGTGAGCCTCGAGATCGGCGACGGGGATTTCTTCACCCTCCTGGGCCCCAGCGGCTGCGGCAAGACGACGCTGCTGCGGGTCATCGCCGGCTTCTACCCGCCCGACGGGGGGGAGGTGTTTTTCGGGGACAGGCTCGTGAACGACGTCCCGCCGCACCGGCGCGAGACGGGGATGGTCTTCCAGAACTACGCCCTCTTTCCCCACCTCACCGTCCGGGAGAACATCGCCTACGGCCTGAGGGTCCGCAAGGTGGGCCGCGCCGAGATGGATGAGCGGATCGGGGAGATGATCCGCAGCGTGCGCCTCGAGGGGCTCGAAAAGCGATTCCCCAGCCAGCTCTCGGGCGGTCAGCAGCAACGGGTCGCCCTTGCCCGGGCGCTGGTCATTTCGCCGCAGATCCTGCTCATGGACGAGCCGCTCTCGAACCTCGACGCCAAGCTGCGCGTCGCCATGCGCGAGGAGATCCGCCGCATCCAGAAGCAGCTCGGGATCACCACGATCTACGTCACCCACGACCAGGAGGAGGCGATGGCCGTCTCGGACCGGATCGCCATCCTCAACCTGGGAAGGCTCGAGCAGCTGGGCACCCCGGACGAAATCTACTTCCACCCCCGCAGCCGCTTTGCCGCCGAGTTCATGGGCGGCAGCAACATCCTCGAGATCCGGGTGCTCTCCTACGACGAGACGGCCTCGAGGCTTCGCGTCGAAAGCGGAGGGACCACCCTCACGCTCAAGGCCCCGCGGCCCGCAGGCGATCGGGCTCATCTCTCCGTGCGGCCCGAGTGGGTCATCCTCACGGAGGATGCCGGCGAGGACGTCGTCGAGGGGACCGTGGAGAGCACGACCTTCCTGGGCGCGCTGGTGCGGTACCGCGTGAAGGCCCTGGGCGGCCAACTCACGATCGAAGTCCACAACCCCCGCTCGGAGGACATCCGGCGCGAGGGCGCGGCCGTCCGGTTCCGGTTCGACCCGGAGCGGCTCGCGATCGTGGGGGACTGAGGGGTGGCCATGCCGCGCATCGTCAATGCCTGGAACGGGGTGTTCGTCCTGGCCTTCGCCATCATCTTCCTGGCCGTCGTCTACCCCATGTTCACCATCTTCCGGGCGAGCTTCGTGAGCCCCGAGACGGGCGGCTGGTCCCTGGAGAGCTACCGGGCCATCTTCCACTACCCCTTTTACCGGCGCTGCCTCGAGAACAGCCTCTTCGTGAGCGTGGTGTCCACGGCGCTCTCCGTGGCGATCGGCGTGCCCTTCGCCTTCTTCCTGTCGCGCTTCGAGATGCCGGGCAAGAACGTCATCAAGACCCTCGCCACGCTGCCCCTGATCCTGCCCACCTTCATCGGGGCCGAGGCGTGGCTCCTGCTGGCCGGCCGCAACGGCCTGTTCTTCAACCTGTTCCAGAAAGTGGGGATCGAGCTGCCGAGCATCTACGGCTGGAAGGGCATCGTGCTCGTCTTCACCCTGCAGTTTTTCCCCTACGTCTTTCTCATGGTCTCGGCCGCCATCAACTCCATCGACCGCTCCCTCGAGGAGGCGGCCACCAACCTCGGCGCAGGCCGGCTCAGGGTCTTCCTCACCGTCACCGTCCCGACGGTCACGCCGGCCGTCCTTGCGGGGGCGCTCATCGTCTTCTACCTCTCCATCGAGAACTTCGGCGTGCCCATCCTCATCGGCGAGGACTTCCGCGTGCTCTCCGTGCAGGCCTACAACGAGTTCATCAGCGAGATGGGCGGCAACCCCTCCATGGCGGGGGCCCTCAGCACGGTGCTGCTCGTCGTCACCATGGGCCTCACCATCCTCCAGAAGTACTGGGTCGAGCGCAAGAGCTACGCCATGTCGGCCGTCCAGCGGCCCGAAGTGGTGCGCGCAAAGCCCCTCGCGACGCTCCTGATGTGGCTCTTCTGCGCGGGGATCGTGTTCACGGCCCTTTTCCCCTTCGCCGTCGTCATGGTTTCCTCCATTACCAAGACGTCCGGGCCCGTCATGTACTACGGGCAGTTCAGCCTGGAGAACTTCGTGAAGGCCTTCACCGTCGCGCCGCGACCCATCGTCAACTCCTTTTTCCTCGCCACGGTCTCGACCCTCGTGGGGATCGTCTTCGGCCTGCTGGTGAGCTACCTGCTCGTGAGGCGCAGGGGGAAGATGAGCTACCTGCTCGATGCCCTGGTCATGCTGCCGCTGGCTATCGCGGGGACCGTGCAGGGCATCGCCCTGGCGGCGACGTACAACACGGGGTTCATCGTCCTGACGGGCACGTGGATGATCCTGGCGCTGGCCTACTTCATCCGCAAGGTGCCCTTCTCGATCAAGACGACCTCGTCGCTGCTCGAGCAGATCGACAAGTCCGTCGAGGAGGCCTCCATCAACCTCGGCGTGCCCCCCTTTCGCTCCTTTCTCAAGGTGGTGGTTCCCACCATGCTCCCCGGGATCGTCGCCGGGGCCATCATCATGTGGGTGACGACGCTGGCGGAACTCAGCTCCACGATCGTGCTGTACTACGGCCCCTGGGCGACAATGACCGTGGAGATTTTCCAACGGATGGGAAGCGGCGAGTTCGGCCCCGCTTCGGCCTATGCCACCATCCTCATCATTTCCGTTCTCATCCCGCTGTTCTTCCTGCAGAGGGTCTTGGGCAAGGATCTGAGCACCACCCTGTAGGGCAGTTGAAAAAGGCCCGTCTGCTGCGTTGTGCTTCGGCCTGCGTCGCTCGACGTACGGACAAAGTACGCCTCCGCTCCTCGGCCTCGCACGCCTTGCATCCAGACCTTTTTGAACTGCCCTGGATGACCCGAGTACGCCGCTCTCCTCGGGTCGTCGGGCGCCTGGCATCTGAACCCTTTTGACCAGCCTGTGAAAGAAAAGGGTATCGGGGCCGGGGTACAGGGAAGGAAGGGGAATCGCCCCCCTCACTATGCAACCCGGAGCATCGTTTACAGTTTAATCCGGGCACATGGTTTACACGAATTGAGGTCGGTGACGGGGGCGCAGTTCAACAGATCCATCCCGGTGCGGATTGCGTGCGTGATCCGGGGGCCTGTGAGGGGCTGCGGTGCGGGATTGCGTGCAGGCTACTTCACTTCGAGAATGCAGTTCTCGCCGCCGTACTGGTTCCAGCAGCGGGTCGTGCAGCAGGGGTCGTCGGTCCAGATGCCGTCGACGACGAACCGGTATTCATAGCTTCCAGGTGCAAGATAGAATGTGACGGTCCAGCTCCCGCCCGCCTCTCGGTTGAGCGGCCGGCTGGAGGGGTCCCAGTCGTTGAATGTCCCTGCCACGGCCACCTCTCGCGCGTGGGGCGCGTGAACGGAAAAGGTGACCCGCTTCTTTCCGGTCCGCGTTGTCGGCGTGCCGCTCTTGCTGCCACGGGTACGTGCCATCGGACACCTCCTTCCCCTTTCATGATAATAACCCGTACCGAAAACTTCAACCGTTTTTGATGCAGGGGCGGCGGCCCGGTCTGTCCGGAACCGAAATAGCGGTTGCCGGGGAAAGGCAAAAAAAGGTACAGTGCTGCGCGCGGCCGTGATCCGTTAAGACCGGGACGGTATCTGAAAGGAGAGACCCATGACCGAACAGACGCGGAAGAACGTGGAGGCTGCCTTTGTCGGCGAGGCGAAGGCCTACTTCCGGCTCATGGCCTTTGCCGGGAAGGCGGAGGAGGAAGGGTACCCGCAGGTCGCGAGGCTCTTTCGCGCCGTTGCCGCGGCCGAGGCGGTCCATGCGGCGAGCCATTTCGAACTGCTGGAGAAGGTTCATTCGACCGAGGAAAACCTGAACCTGTCTTTCGACAAAGAGACCTTCGTCAACGAGGTCGCCTACCCGGCATTTCTGAAGCAGGCCTGGGCCGACGAGGACAAGCTTTCCATCTGGTACTTCACGAAGGCCCGCAATGCCGAAGAGCGCCACGCCCACCTCTACAAGCTGGCCATCGCGGACATGGCGAGCGAGAAGGAAACGAAGTACTTTGTGTGTTCCTACTGCGGGTGGGTCGAAACCGTGACGCGGCCGGAGAAGTGCCCCAACTGCGGCCGGGCCCCGGAGCTGTACCGGGAGATTTCCTGACGGGCGGGGTCAAGTCCCCGCGCGTTTTGCCGATTGGAAGCGGGGAGGCGTCCGGGGCTTGCAATAAGCCCCGTCGGTGCCTACATTGCGCAAATGGGTTGAACAGCGGGTCCTCTTGATCGGACCCGACAGACGAAGACCAGACAGACCCAATAGACCAAATTTCGGAGGTGTTATGACGATCAATCGCTGGGTGATGAAAGGGCTCATGCTCTTTACGCTGTTTTTCTTTCTGTGTTTCCTGATTCCCGATGAGGTCTTCGCCCGCGCGGGCGGCAGCCGGTCCTCCTCGGGAAGCCGCGGCTCGAGGACCTATTCGGCTCCTGCGAGCCCGTCGTCCCCCTCACCGGCCTCGCCGTCGCGTTCGGTCACGTCTCCCACCCCGACGTCGCCCGCGCCGCAGCCCATGCAGCAGCCGAGCATGTGGAGAAGCATTGCCGGCGGCGTCATGGGCGGGCTCATCGGCGGGATGCTCTTCCGCAGCCTGGGGTTTGCCGGCGACGGCACGTCCGGGGGCGGGATCGGCCTGATGGACATCGTCCTGATCGGCGCAATCCTCTACTTCATCTACCGGTTCATCAAGAGACGCCGCGAGCAGGAAGCCACGGCGGGCGCCTACACCCAGGGAGGCTCCGCGGGAACCGCAACGCCGGGCTACACCCCTCCGATGGGCAGCCCCGCGGCCGAGAACAACGATGTGGAGCGCGGGATTTCGCACGTCCGCCAGATGGACGCGGGGTTCGACGAAAAGGCGTTCACCGACGCCTGCATGGACGTGTTTTTCCAGGTCCAGGGGGCCTGGGCCAACCGCGATATGTCGACGGTGAAGAACGTCCTGACCGACGAGATGTTCGGGGTGCTCTCGGAGGACGCCCGGAAGCTCAAGGCCGAGAAGAAGATCAACCGGCTGGACAACATCGCCGTGCGCTCCGTCGACATCACCGAGGCCTGGCAGGAGTCGGGGCAGGATTACATCACGGTGAAGGTCTATGCCAACCTGCTGGACTACACGGTCGATGAGTCGACGAAAGAGGTTCTCTCCGGAAGCAAGACGGAGCCCGTGAAGTTCGAGGAGTACTGGACATTCACGCGCCCCGTCGGGAAGAACGCCTGGAAGCTCTCGGCCATTCAGCAGCCGCAGTGAAAACAGGGTTCCGGGTACAGTGAATGCAAGAGGCCCTTGCCGAAACGGCAAGGGCCTCGGTTTTTCTTGGCCGAACCCTGTCAGTGCGTCTGCTTGATGTTGGCCCGGGCCCAGTCGATGAGTTCCTGAATGGGGGTGCCCA